>ENA-OQHA01000424-OQHA01000424.1-human-gut-metagenome-genome-assembly--contig:-NODE-424-length-21365-cov-3.027592_pt1 | contig 21365 bp, 16 predicted proteins | sample MGYA00242558_ERZ504707 | MGnify/ENA primary metagenome ERZ504707 (study PRJEB26092, sample SAMD00036197) | human gut metagenome | host: Homo sapiens | study: EMG produced TPA metagenomics assembly of...
TGGTACAATAATCCGAATGATCCGGATCAGAGTATTGTGCTGAATAACTTGAAAAATAAAATGCGCTTCAGGTGGAACAGACTAATCTGACAGGTACGCAGGTGTTTGATTATTCGCGTCATTTACGTGTGCCGATACCTTCTACTGAACTTTCTACCAATACGAATATGCATGGAAATTCCGCTAATTAATCGTGACATGTTTTGAGAAAGGAGCTGCCCTGTATCGGGGTGGCTTCTTTTTCTTATTTTTTACTTATAACCTAATACTATATTTATGAGGCATCTATATTTGGGTATAGTGACATTGTTTTTGGTTATTCTAAAGACCTATTCACAAAATCCTATTATCAGTTATTCTTTTACAGCTGATCCTACAGCCCGTGTATTTGACGGGAAAGTTTATTTATATTCGTCACATGATATAAAAAGTCCGGTTGAGCGTCTTAAGGACTGGTTTTGTATGGAGGATTATCATGTATATTCCTCTCAAAATCTGGTAGACTGGACAGATCATGGGGTAATTCTTTCACAAAACAATGTCCCATGGGTGGATTCGGAGTCCTATTCCATGTGGGCTCCTGACTGTGTGTACAAAAATGGAAATATTATTTTTATTTTCCTGCAAAACCTAAAAATATGAAAGTCTTTTCCGTGGGAGTTGCAGTGTCGGATACTCCTTATGGCCCATTCATGCCAGACTGGAAGCCCATAGAAGGCATACAGGGAATTGATCCGTGTGTGTTGATTGATAAACAGGGAAGTGCATATATTTATTGGGCTGGGAATGGTCTGCGTATGGCAAGGTTGAAAGATAATATGAAGGAGTTGGCTTCTGCTCCAGTTCTGATAGAAGGGCTTCCTGAGGGATTTAAGGAAGGCCCGTTTGTATTTGAAAGAAACGGAAAGTATTACCTTACTTTTCCCTGGGTGAAGGATAAGATGGAGACATTGGCATACGCAATGGGAAATTCACCTTCAGGCCCATTTGAATTTAAAGGCATTATTATGGATGAGTCTCCCACTGGATGTTGGACAAATCATCATTCAATTGTGGAATATAATGGACAGTGGTATCTTTTTTATCATCATAATGACTTTTCTCCTGAAGCTGATAAGCGGCGTTCTGTTCGTATTGATTCCTTAACTTTTAATTCTGATGGAACGATTGTGAAAGTAAAGCCTACTTTACGCGGAGTCGGGATTACGGATGCGCGTATGAAAATACAGATAGATCGGTATAGTGCAATCAGTAAAGAAGGAGTGTCTGTTTCCTTTGTCAATGATGAAAATAAGTTCGAAGGTTGGAAGTGCCGATTGGAAAAAATAAAATCATGGGTTCAGTACAACCGTGTGGATTTTGGTTCTCAGCCTGTGCAAGAAGTGAAAATGCGTGTGAAATCGGATAAAGGTGGGGTGGTGAAAATTGTAGCGGATGATGAAGATATAGCTACTGTAAAGATTCCTGCAGGCAAAGACTGGTGTGTGGTAAAGGCATGTGTGGAAAAGGCTCCGGTGGGAGTCTGCGATATACGGGTCTCTCTGCAGAAGGGGGCTTCCGTGGAAATTGACTGGATAGGTTTTGATGCTGTTCCATGGTCAGCGGGTGCTTTCGAAACGCGTAAGTATAGAAACTTTTTTGCCGAAATGGGTTATTCTCAGGCCGAAATAGATGCGAAACTGGAAGAAGTGTTTAATGATGTATTCTATGGGGTCAATAAAGTCTATTTTGAGGTCGGTGATTCCATGGCTTATATTAGTGACTTGAAGAATCATGATGTACGTACAGAAGGTATGTCTTATGGAATGATGATTGCCGTGCAGTTTGACCGGAAGGATATATTTGACCGCTTGTGGCGATGGTGTAAGAAGTACATGCAGCACCAGAAAGGCATGTTTGAAGGTTATTTTGCCTGGAGTTGTCAGACGGACGGAACTCGTAATTCCGAAGGACCTGCTTCTGATGGTGAACTATATTATGTGACTTCACTTATTTTTGCGTCGAACAGATGGGGAAATGAATCTGGCATAAATTATTTAGCTGAAGCACAAAATATTTTAGATTGTTCGATGAAAAAGGTAGGAAAAGATGCGGTAACCCCATTTATAAATATAGAACATCAGCTGATTACATTTACTCCGACCCGCTTCGGTGCGAAATTTACTGATCCTTCTTATCATTTGCCTGCTTTTTATGAAGTGTGGGCCAGATGGGCTTATGATGGAAGGAGCCGTTTTTGGAGGGAATGCGCCGAGAGAAGTCGTGAGTACCTGCATAAGAGTATTCATCCGGTGACTGGCTTAAATCCTGATTATAATAACTATGACGGTTCTTTGTTACATTCAGATGGGATAATAGGAGATGCCTTCCGTTTTGATTCATGGCGGGTGCCTATGAATATTGCTCTGGATTATTCTTGGGCATGTGCGGACAGAGAATGGCAGCAGGAGTATGGAAATAAAATACAGAATTTTCTGTATGGTCAGGGACTTTATGATTTTAAAGACCAGTATAATGTAGATGGAAGTCCGGTGAAGGAAGTCTTGCAGGCGGGTGAATATAAACAGTTGCGTCATTCATTGGGTCTTGTGGCTACAGCTGCGGCGGTGTCGTTGGTTTGTATGGATGTGAAATGCGAAGAATTTGTCAAACAGCTGTGGGAAGCAAAACATGTACCTTATGAAGACGGATATCTGGATAAATATTATGACGGGTTGTTGCGTTTGTTTGCGTTTATGCATTTGAGTGGTCGCTATCAGATTATTTTTCCTCAATAGTTTGATTTCAACTTAACCTTGACACAAAAAGACTGTTTCAAACTGGAACAGTCTTTTTGTGTTTTAAGAAACAGAGTGATATTATTTAAATATACTGATTTAAGGTTATACTTCCTACTTGTCTAAGATGTATTTATAAAAAAGGTATAGGATGAAAATTTGTAAGTCATTTATTAAAGTAGATTGTAATGTTTGGTGATGATAAGAAATGAGGTCTTATTGAAAAGTGAAATTTATTATGAATTTATAAAAGATAGATATGAGATTTCATTGGAAATATTATTAATCCTAAAAATAAAACCTTCAATATTATGCTAAATATTGTAAATAGACAAGCGGCTTTGTTTTATCTATTAGCAGAATTTTGAAAATCTGATTCCTTTCATTTTTTAATTCCTTTGTGTTTTTAATTAAAATGTTTTGTTTATTGAATTGGACGTTAAAATGCATCAGACACAATGAATGCGGGATATTTTGCCTTCAATTTTATGTTATACAGCCTAAATGTATCGTAGAATAAAGAAAATGTTACACACGGGATAATGATGTAACATGTAATATAGGTGTTGGTAATGTGGTATAATTCCTTTTATTTATTAAGATTTACATTTGCATTGTGTTAAATGATTTATAATTGTGTAATCTTAAATGAAATGCGTATGGTTGTTAATAAAAAAAGACGGAGGATAACGAAAAGGATACTATTAGGTAACTCTTTGTAATTTTTTATTTTAATTATTTGGTATAATGAAAAACATAAGACAAAAGTTTCTCGAGAATAGTTCTTCTAACCAGAAGCTATTTCTCACGCGAAGCCGTATTTTCTTTTTACTTCTTTTTTTCTGTAGCGTTTCTTTAATGGCTCAGAATGGTGTTGTAGTGAAAGGAAAGGTGCTTGATGCAAATGATGAACCTTTGATTGGTGCAGCAATCGTATTAAAAGGTAATACGAATGTAGGAACAGTTGCCGATTTTGATGGTAATTTTACCCTTGAAGTTCCCAATAGAAATTCAGTCTTGACAGTCTCTTATTTGGGAATGACTCCACAAGATGTAAAGGTTAACGGAAGAACGATGATTGTAGTCGTGCTGCGTGAAGATACAGAAGTTTTGGATGAGGTTGTAGTAGTAGGTTATGGACAACAGAAAAAAGCATCTGTCGTTGGAGCTATTACACAGACTTCTTCAAAAGTATTGGAACGTGCCGGTGGAGTTTTCTGATTTGGGATCTGCGTTGACTGGTAACTTTGCCAGGTGTTGTTACTACAGCTTCAACAGGTATGCCGGGTGAGGAAGATCCGCAAATTGTCATTCGTGGTGCAAGTTCATGGAACAATAGCGCTCCGTTGATTTTGGTCGATGGAATTGAACGTCCGATGTCAGGTATCGATGTAAACTCTGTAGAATCTATTTCAGTGTTGAAAGATGCGTCAGCAACTGCTGTCTATGGTGTAAAGGGTGCTAACGGTGTCATCTTGATTACTACTAAACGTGGTAAGGAAGGTAAGGCAACTATTAATGCAGGTGGTAGCATGGCATTAAAGATGCCTTCAAAATTGCCTAACAAACTTGATTCATACGATGCATTCCAATTGCGTAATGATGCAGTAGAATATGAATTAGGTTTAACTACCTGATTCTTGGATGTACATGATGTCACAGGAACAAATGAATAAATATCGTAATCCTGCAAATCAGGCAGAAGCAGAACGCTATCCTAATATTGACTGGGCAGATTGGATGTTTAAGGATTATGCATTTTCTGAAAATGCCAATGTCAGTGTGAGTGGTGGTACACGTTTTGTGAAATATTATGCAGCCATTGACTATCAGCACGAAGGTGACTTGTTTAAGGAATATGATAATGGACGTGGTTATCAGACTACTTATGGTTATAACCGTATGAATATGCGTAGTAACCTTGACTTCCAGCTTACCAAGACAACATTGTTAAAGACGAACCTTTCAGGTTCACATGGGGTAAAACAAGGACCTCGTACTAGTTATGAATATAACATCTGGGGTAGTGCTTATAGTACACCTCCTAATGTATTTTATCCTCAATATTCAGATGGTACATGGGGATATGACCCGATAAACAATGCCAATAACTCAGTTGCTCAATTGGCCTTGGCCGGACAGAATACACGTACAACTACTCGTTTGACAACTGACTTTACATTGGAACAGAAACTGGACTTTATTGTAAAAGGTTTAAGTGCCAAAGCTTCTATTTCATGGGACAATGTATTTTACGAACAAAACCGTGGTGTAAACTCAACTGATCAGGCGTTGTACAAATACATTAATCCAGAAACGGGTGCAGTCAGCTATAATCCAAGCCAGGGTAGTCATAACTTTGATTTCCATGAACAAGTTAACTGGATTGCTGAAGGTGGTTCTATTGATAATAATGCTACGGAACGTCATCTCTATTATTCTGCCCAGATTGATTATAACAATACATTTGGTAATCATACGGTAGGTGCTATGGGATTATTCAGCCGTCAGGAGCGTGCGAAAGGTAGTATTGTTCCTAATTATCGTGAGGACTGGGCTTTCCGTGTTACCTATAACTATGCCAATAAGTATTTCTTGGAATATAACGGTGCATATAATGGTTCTGATAAGTTTAGTGCTGATAATCGTTTTGTATTCTTTAATTCAGGTGCCATTGGCTGGATGCTGAGTGAAGAAAAGTTCATGAAGAAAATCAAGTTCCTTGATATGTTGAAGCTGAGAGCTTCTTACGGTGAAATCGGTAATGACGTAATCGGTGATGAATGGGATACAACTCGTCGTTGGCTTTATATGGATCAGTGGGAAACAGGAGGCAACATTGCAACTGGTTTGTATAATGTAGCAAGTCCTTATACTTTTTATCGTCAGAAGACTGTAGGTAATACGGATATTCATTGGGAAGTTGTTCGTAAATTTAACTTTGGTATTGATTATTCATTCTTAGACGGATTGTTTGCTGGTAATATTGAAATTTTTAGAGATAAACGTTCGGATATTCTTATCAGCGGTTCGGATCGTGCTATGCCTTCTTATTTTGGAGGTATTGTGAATGCACCTTGGGTGAACATGGGTAAAGTTAAAAACCGTGGTTATGAACTGGAACTTCGTATTAACAAGACTCTGAGAAATAGTTTGCATTTATGGGCTAATATGAATATGACTCATGCCGTGAATGAAATTATTGAAGCTGATGATCCTGAATTGTTACCCGACTACCAGAAGGATGCCGGAAAGTCAATTGGTCAGACTCATACTTATGTAGACCATGGTTATACACAGACTATGGATGATATTTACGGAAGTACAGCATTTGAGTCAAATGATGATCAGAAATTGCCTGGAACTTACTATATTCTTGACTATAATGGTGATGGAGTTATTAATTCTTACGACCAGATTCCTTATGGATATTCTAGCAGTCCTCAGAATACATACAGTGCTTCATTAGGTTTTGATTATAAGGGATGGAGCTTCTTCGTTCAGTTCTATGGTGTAAATAACGTAACTCGTCAGGTAGTATTCTCTACATTTGGTCAGAAACAGTTGATTGCCTATGATGAAGGTTCTCGTTGGAGTAAATATAATCCAAATCCAGATGTACCGATGCCACGTTTTGGTTCTACGACTAACAGTTATTATGATGCAGCTCGTTATTTCTATGATGGTTCATACATTCGTTTGAAGAATATAGAATTGTCTTACACCTTTACTAGTGGTTGGATCAAGAGTTTAGGACTTTCTAATTTGAAACTTTATGTTAATGGTAATAACCTTTGGGTATGGACTCGTATGCCTGATGACCGTGAATCAAATTTTGCAGGAACAGGTTGGGCTTCTCAGGGTGCTTATCCTACGGTGAAACGTATTAATTTCGGTTTAAAATTCACATTATAAAATGAAAAGTCAAATGAAAAGAAACAATATACGTACATTATTCTATGGGGGACTTCTTTCATTGTGCTGTGTAGGAATGACTTCTTGTGAAGATTATCTTGACAAAGCACCTGAAAGTAGTGTGAACCCTGAGGATGCTTTTAAAAATTTCCGGAATTTCCAGGGCTTTACGGAAGAACTGTATTACTGTATTCCTGATTTTGCACATGGCTACTGGAACAACTCATTCAACTGGGGAGAAGATGAACTTATCTCTTTTAGTATCGACTATCATATGGGATACAAGGTTGATATGGGAGATTTCTGGGGCTGGCAGTCAAGCTATGATGGCTGGCAATGTGGCTGGATGGACCGTAGCAATACGGTGGCTAACTCTACTGACCGTATGCAAAAATCTTTATGGCCATTGGCATGGTATGGTATTCGTAAATGTAATTTAGGCCTTGAAAATATTGATAAACTGGTGGAAGCCACAGAAGAGCAGCGTGACTTGATATTAGGTCAGCTTTATTTCTTCCGCGGATGGTTCCATTTTGAACTGATGCAGTATTTCGGTGGTTTACCTTATATTGATTCTGTACCATCTTCTTCTGAACCATTGCGTAACCCACGTTTGAGCTATCAGGAATGTGCCGACCGTGCAGCCGAAGATTTCCGTCGTGCAGCAGATCTGTTACCTATTGATTGGGATGATACTACTACAGGTAAGGCTACATATGGAAATAACCAGCAGCGTATCAATAAGATTATGGCTTTGGGTTATTTAGGAAAGAACTATTTGTGGGCTGGTAGTCCATTGATGAACTATGAGTCTCAGAATAGCAGAAGTTATAATGCAGATTACTGCAAGAAGGCTGCTGATGCTTTTGCAGAATTGTTGAATCTGGTAGAAAAAGGACAAACCCAATATGCATTGGTTGACTTTGAACATTATACCGATATATTCTATACATTTAAACAGAATAGCAAGAACCCAGGTTCTACTGAAGCTATTTTCCAGACTCCGATGTACGACTGGTGGATGGGATCAGGCTGGTGTTTGGGTCCTCAATATGTTCCTTCTACTTTGGCAAATGAAACAAATGGTGTTGTTTTCTCGCGACGGCTAATTATGTAAATTATTATGGTATGAAAAACGGTCTTCCGTTGAATGACCCGGATGCTCATTTTGATAAAGAACATCCTTGGCGTGATCGTGACCCCCGTTTCTATGCCGACATTACTTATGATGGACTGCAGGTAATTCAGAATACAGCTAAATTTACTTCAGAGCAAAAGGATAAACAAATTCAGTATGCCAATCTTTATACTGGAGGTAATTATCGTGATGTAAAAATGAAAGTCGTACCGGATACTTGCTGCATAAGTTTACTCCACTTGTAGTAAATGGTTTTGATGAAGGCTTTCGCGATTATGGTGATGCTTTGACTATTCAAGTAAGTTGGATGCGTTTGTCTGATATTTATTTAATGTATGCCGAAGCTGTAGCCAATGGTTATGGAGGCCCATCTGCAAAAGCTGACGGTTGCTCTTTGACCGCTGTCGATGCTGTAAATAAGATTCGTGAACGTGCGGGTGTAGATGATGTTGCTAGTAAATACGCCGGCTCATTAGACGGATTTATGAGCGAGTTACGACGTGAACGTGCCGTAGAATTAGCTTATGAAGGACATCGCTTCAATGATTTGCGTCGTTGGTTACTTTTAACTGAGTATCCTTATACTATTAAAACTTCTCAGGAATTTGATCGCGTGGAACTGGATAAGGAAGATCCGACTCAAAGTCGCGTTTCTAATTTCAGAGAAGAGGTGATTGTAACTCGTAATTTCTCTGAGAAACATTATTGGTTGCCTTTGAAGGTTTCTGATGTGAATATTTATCCGGAATTATATCAAAATCCCGGTTGGTAATGCTCTTGAGAATTTTGAATGCTAATTAAAAAGGAATTAAAATGAAAAACATACGAATAAAGTCTGTTTTATGTGCGGCACTTGCAACTTCTTCATTGTATGTCGCGCTCAAAATTTGCCGTCAGAATTGTTGGATGCCAGTTCAGATTCTTTATCTGTTGCTGAAGAGGAGTTAGTACAGGTTGCTTATAGAAAGGTGAACAAAAAAGACCTTTTAGGAGGAGTTTCTTCTGTAAATGTAGAAGAATTAATGAAAAAGGATTACTTCACATACAGCTTAGACGGCATGGAGAACATGGTTAGTGGCTGGAACGGAAGTAGTTTGTGGGGAATGGATTCTTATCTGGTATTGGTAGATGGAGTGCCCCGTGATGCAAACAACGTAATGCCTTCTGAAATTAAAGACATTACTTTCCTGAAAGGTGCTTCTGCTGTGGTTCTGTATGGTAGCCGTGCTGCCAAAGGTGTTATTTATATCACAACTAAACGTGGAAAGGAAGGAGATACTCGTATTGATGTAAGAGGTAATACCGGTTTTTTCGTTCCGAAAAGTTATCCGAAATATTTAGGATCAGCTGAATACATGACATTGTATAATGAAGCTCGTGTAAATGATGGCATGGATCCGTTATATAGTGATGTGGATATTTATAACCATGGTTCTGGAATAAACCCTTATCGTTATCCGGATGTAAATCTTTATTCTGATGATTATCTGAAAAAGGCTTACAATCAGTCGGATGTAACGGCTGAAATTTCAGGTGGTTCTGAAAAGGCACGGTTTTATACCAATATCAACCTTTATAATACAGGTTCATTGATAAAGGTAGGTAATGCGAAAGATGACCGTACAACTCGCTTTAGTGTACGTGGTAACATTGATGTGAATCTGGGACAATATGTTAAGACTTATGTGAATGCCAATGCTACTTTCTATGATGGACGTAGTGCCCGTGGTAATTTCTGGGGAGCTGCAGCTTCACTGAGACCTAACCGTATTTCTCCGCTGATTCCTGTTGATTATATTATGCAGAATAATACGGATGCATGGAATCTGGTAAATAATAGTCGTTACTTAATTGATGGAAAATATTTGTTAGGCGGTACACAAGTAGATCAGACTAATGAAATTGCCAATCTTTATGCGGCTGGTGTCAATACCTATACAAGTCGTCAATATCAGTTTGACATGGGAGTAGATGTGGATCTTTCTATGCTTTTGAAAGGTCTTTCCTTTCAGACTCGTTTTGCGATAGATTATGCAACAACCTACAATCGCTATTATGGTGATACTTATGCTACTTATGAACCTCAATGGGCTAATGTGAACGGTCAGGATCTGATTGTGGGCTTGACAAAGTATGGTGATGACGTACACGATGGTATTCAGCATATTGCCGATAGCTGGAATCGTCAGACTATGGCATTCTCGGCTCAGTTGAACTATAACAACAAATTTGCAGATAGTCACAATATTTCTGCTATGTTGATTGCAGCCGGATATCAGCAAGGTGAAAGTGCCGTATATCATAAAACCAGCAATGTCAATTTAGGTTTGCAGGTTGATTATGATTATTTGAGCAAATATTATATGAGTTTTGGAGGAGCTTTAATCCATTCTGCTCGTCTTCCGGAAATAATCGTAATGCTTTCTCACCTTCACTTACTTTGGGATGGCGTTTAAGCATGAAAGCTTCCTGGAAGATTCATCGGTTTTGGATGATTTAATGCTGAGTGTTTCAGGTTCGGTATTAAATACAGACTTGGGAATTGATGATTACTATATGTACCAAAGTAGCTACGACCAGGCTAATGGTGCTTGGTGGGGTTGGCTGATGGTAACCAGAGCCATGCAACAGAAGCTAGACGCGGTAATAATTCAGATCTGTCTTTCATCAAGCGTAAGGAGATTAGCGTAGGATTACGCGGTTCTTTATGGAATAAGATGTTGACTTTTGATGCATCATTCTTTAAGAATAGCCTTGAAGGAATGTTGGTTCAACCTTCTAATAGTTATCCGAATTATTTTGTGTCTTATTGGCCCGAAAGTACTTTGCTTCCTTATGTGAACTATAACAATAGTACCGTACAGGTTTGATTTAGCATTGAATTTCAATAAGAAGATGGGTGAAGTTGATTTTAACTTGGGAGTAAATGCTACTTACTATACCAATGAGAATACAAAGGTAGATGAACTGTATGAAGATGCATATCGTTATCGTAAGGGCAAACCTACTGATGGTATGTGGGGATTACAGGCTGAAGGTTTCTACAACAATGAAGAGGAAATTCAGAATTCAGGAATCACTTCCTCTTTCGGTGAATTGAAACCTGGTGATTTGAAATATGTAGATCAGAATGGTGATAAGATTATCGATGAAAAGGATGAAGTTTATTTGGGCGAACGCTATGGCTGGCAAGGAACTCCGTTGACAGTAGGTTTGAACCTTACATTGAAATGGAAGAACTTTACTTTGTTTGCTTTAGGTACCGGTTATTGGGGTGCTTCTGCTTTCATGAGTGGTGATTATTATTGGGTATATGGAGATAAGAAGTATTCAGAAGTGGTACGTGGACGTTGGACTCCTGAAACTGCAGAAACCGCAACTTATCCACGTTTGACTACACAAACGGATAATCACAACTATCGTAATTCTGATTTCTGGATGTATAAGACTAACCGGTTTAATCTGTCTCGTCTTCAGTTGACTTATGATTTGCCTAAACAATGGTTGGGAAATTCATTTGTACGTAGTTTCTCAGTATATGCTTATGCAAGCAACTTGTTGACAATATCGAAAGAACGTGAAAAGCTGGAACTGAATACAGGAGCAGCTCCTCAGACTCGTTTCTACAACATTGGTTTCAAGATAGGTTTCTAAATTGATAAAATAAAAGTAGATTCTTATGAAAAAAATATTGACAGTTTTTGTCGCGGCTTTTTTACTGGTGGGATGCGATGATTTATTTACACCAGCAATTGAAAATAATAAGCAAGTTTCGGATGGCCTTGAAGATCCTTTGTATGCAGAAGGAATTTTGGCTAATGCTTATACTCGTAATCCCTACAATTCACAGTCATTTAATGATGTGGCTACAGATGATGCTGTAACTAACCAGACAAGTAACAGTTATCTGAAGATGGCTACTGGTTCATGGACATCAAATAACAATCCAATGGATCAGTGGGGATCTTGTAAGGCTGCTATTCATTACATTAATCTTTTCTTGACTCAGGTTGATCAGGTTTCATGGGTAAAAGATCCGGTTGTGAATAAAATGTTTTGTGACCGTTTGAAAGGTGAAGCTTATGGTTTGCGTGCAATGTTTAATTTTTATATGTTGCAGGCTCATGCTGGATACACAGAGGATGGTCGTTTGATGGGAGTACCTATTGTGGAGGAAGTAGAAGATGAAACTTCTAATTTCAACTATCCGCGAAACACATTTGATGAATGTATTCAGGCTATTTATGATGATGTTCAACGGGCTGAAGAATTGTTACCGCTTGATTATGAGAATATCTCTTCCGATGCAGAAGTTCCGGAAGTATATCGTTCTGAAGGAGCTAACTTCAGCCAGTACAACATTGTGTTTGGTAACAATTTCCGTTCTCGTATGAGTGGACGTATCGCGTTGGCTTTTCGTGCAAAAGCTGCACTTTTAGCTGCCAGCCCGGCATTGCAGAAGGTAGCAAAGGAACATGGGCAGAAGCTGCTGACTATAATGGTGAAATCCTGGATTTGATTGGTGGAGTAGCAGGTTTGGCAGCTCAGGGAAATACGTGGTATAAGAATGCGGATGAAATTAATAGCTTGACTGGAGGTTCTAATCCTCAGGAGATGCTTTGGAGAAATGGTAAGGATGCTACAGCTTATTCATTAGAGCAGGCGCAGTTCCCACCCAGCCTTTACGGTAGCGGTCAGATTAATCCGACTCAGAATTTAGTTGATGCTTTCCCGATGGCTAATGGTTATCCAATTGACTCTCCTGAAGCTGGTTATGATGACCAAAATCCTTATGCCAACCGTGATCCACGTCTGGCTCTCTATATTGTGGTGAATGGTACCGTTATGGGTACTGATGGCAAGACCATTGATACAAGTGTAGATAATACTTCTAACAATGATGGTTTGAATAAAGAAAATGGCTATTCTACCCGTACAGGTATTATCTGCGTAAACATTTACGTGAAGATGTATATTTGAGCTCTACAACCACTACAGGACAGCCACATTATAGTCCGCGTATCCGCTATACTGAAATTTATTTGAATTATGCGGAAGCAGCCAATGAGGCATGGGGACCTACAGGTACTGGTTTACATGGTTATTCTGCTTATGATGTTATTAAAGCCATTCGTCAGCGTGCTGGAATTAAAGATGCTTCAGGAAATGATCCTTATTTGGAAAGTGTGAAGAATGATCAAGCTAAAATGCGTGATTTAATACGAAATGAACGTCGTTTGGAATTGTGTTTTGAAGGTTTCCGTTTTTGGGATTTGCGCCGTTGGAACATGGATTTGAACGAACCGGCAAAAGGAATACGTATTAGTGGAGGAACCTATCAGGTATTTAATGTTGAAAGCCGTACATATAATGATTTCATGCGGTTTGGTCCTATTCCTTATAGCGAAGTAGTGAAATTTGATGCATTGGAACAGAATAAGGGTTGGGATTGATTTTATGTGGAATAATTTTTAATGACTGAAAAAATGAAAAAACTATTTTATTTGTTTTCACTGTTAGCGTTGGTTTCTTTCTCTTCGTGTGAGAATGGGGATTGGTCTTTCCCTGACTATGGAACAACTACTGTATATTTTGCTTATCAGTATCCGGTGCGTACTATCGTTTTGGGTAATGATGAAGTTTTTGATAATACACTTGATAATCAACATAAATGTATGATTAAGGCAACAATGGGTGGTGTATATGAAAATCAAACATCGCCTGTGGTTGATATTGAAGTGGTAAATTCTTTGTGTGACAACTTGAAGTTCTCTACAGGAGAAGACGTGGTTCCTATGCCTGCTGAATATTATACACTTCTTCTGACCAAATCACTATACCTCAAGGTCAGATTAGTGCGGGAGTAGAAGTACAGTTGACTGATGCTTTCTTTGCTGATCCTAAAGCAATAGAAACTACCTATGTAATTCCTTTGGTAATGTCAAATGTACATAATGCGGATTCTATCTTGTCAGGCTCTCCTTTAGTGGAAAATCCTGTTCGTTGCAACAAGTCAGACTGGAATGTATTGCCGAAAGATTACATTTTGTATGCCGTGAAGTATATTAATCCGTGGGATGCAGTTTATTTGCGTCGTGGGGTAGATCAAATTACTCAAGGTGGTGCTACTAATACAGTAGTTCGTCATACAGGTTCTGTTGAAAGTGATGAAGTTTGCGAATTGACAACTCGCTCATTGAAGGATGCTAATTTTGCTTTGACTCTTAATGATCAAAATTGCAATTTGATTCTTTCTTTTAATGATAATAATGAATGTACACTTTCTACAGACACTCCGGGCTGCACTGTTTCAGGTTCTGGTAAGTATGTAGAGAAGGGAGAAAAGAATTCCTTTAATAACAAAGATCGTGACGTCTTGTATTTGGATTATACAGTGGATTTAGGTTCTACTGTCTATGCAACTAAGGATACATTGGTTATGCGCGATCGTCAGGTTAAGGCTGAATGGTTTGATGTTACATATAATAAATAACCTTAAATTAAAGAAGACATGAAACAATATATGAAATTGCTTCCGGTATTAGCCTTAGGATGGTAGTAGAATCATGTGTTGACGATGCCCTATTGCCCTATTCGGTTCAAAAGCCGACAAGCGTTGCTCAATATGAATATTTGAATAATTATGACGTGTTGAAATCATATCTGGACCGTGCCGCTAATCCCAACTTCAAGTTGGGATTAGCGGCCAGTGTAAGTGATTTTGTTCAGCAAGGTGTAGTTTATGAAGCGGTTACTACAAACTTTGACGAGATGACTGCAGGCAATGCAATGAAATATGCCTCAGTTGTAGCCGATGATGGTACGATGAACTTTTCAACGGTTTCAAATTTTGTAGATGTAGCCAAAGCTGCAGGTATTACGATTTACGGTCATACATTAGGTTGGCATGCACAGCAGAATATGACTTATTTGAATGGGTTGATTGCTGATAAAGAAATCACAGTTGATCCAGGAGATGCCGAAGAGGTAAATGATGTGTATGTAGATTATTCTACACTAGGATCTTATACTTATTGGCATGGTGATAAAGTAGATGCTAGTATTAATTCTGATGGTAATTTGTTAATTCATAATCCGGAAGCTATTGAGAATTTTTACGAAATTCAATATCATGTGGCGAATGGTTTAGTTGCTAGTCCGGATATAGAATATACGGTTACTGCTAAGATAAAGGCTAGTGGCGATGGATATTTGACATGTTGTATTGGAGATTGGGGAGGACAACAAACTGCTGCTTTATCATTTACAACTGAATGGCAGGAAGTTAAACTTACATTTACAGGAGTGAATACAGCTGATGGTTTTGTGATGTTTCAATCTGGAAACTTTGCTGGAGATATAGAAATTGAATGGCTTAAAGTAACGCATAAAGAAGCACCGTCAATTTCACTTTGGAATAATATGCTTTTAAATAGTGACTGTGAAAGTGATGATACTTCTTGCTTTTATGCAACGGAAATGACATCTGGTCCTAAAGCTGCTACTTTTGGTGCTGCGGGAACAGGTGCTGATGGAGCTGGACGTGCTATTGTTGTTAAATCAGGAGATAATCCGACAAATACTTGGGATACTCAATTCTTTGTAAAGACTCCGAGAATGATGATGGCTGGCGAAAAATATCGTTTTAGCATGAAATATCGCGCAGATAAAGAAGCTGGATGTGAAACTCAGTCGCATAATGAACCTGGTGGATATGTTTTCTATAATATGTTTACTAATCCTACTTTCTCTACCACTTGGCAGGAATTTGTGTATGAAGGAACTATTTCTGAGGATCAAGCAGGTGCGAGTGGTATGAATACTATTGCATTTAATTTGTCTGTATTGCCAGAAGCTAATACTTATTATTTTGATGATATTAAATGGGAATTGGAGGAAAAAGGAAATACAATTCCTTTGACTCCTGAAGAAAAGAAAGATACGCTTACTTGGGCTTTGGATAACTGGGTTAAAGGTATGATGGAAGCAACAGGTGGCTATGTTACAGCTTGGGATTTGGCAAATGAAACAGTTTCTGGAGTAGATAATGACGGCGATGGTTTCTATGATTTGCAGTCATCTGAGAATGGAGATCCTACAACTAATTTCTATTGGACTGATTATTTAGGCGATATTGATTATGTACGTATTCTTGAATCAAGAGCACGTAAATATTTCAAGGAATATGGAGGCGATCCGTCTAAGTTGAAGTTGTTTATCAATGATTTAATCTAGAGTCTTGGTGGGATGGTAATCAAAAAGTAAAGAGCTTGGTTGAATGGATTAGAAGATGGGAATCAGATGGTGTAACAAAGATTGATGGTATTGGAACCCAAATGCACGTAAGCTATATTTTGAACGAAGCAGATCAAAAAGCTCAAGAGGATGCAATCGTTAATATGTTTAAGATATTAGCTGAAAGTGGTAAGCTTATCAAAATCTCAGAATTGGATATGGGTATTGTAGACAAAGCTTTCGGTACTGCTATCAAGACTGAGAATGTAACTTATGAGCAACAACTGAAAATGGCAGAGTTCTATCAGTTTATTATCAGTAAATATTTTGAGATAATTCCTGTAGAGCAGCAATATGGTATTACTCAGTGGTGTGCTACAGATAGTCCGGCTGATTCTGGTTGGAGACCAGGAGAACCTACTGGTTTATGGGATAGCAGCTTTAAACGTAAACCGACGTATGCTGGATTTGCTAATGGACTTGCTGGTAAAGTTATAGCAGAGCCATCTGAAGAATTGAGTCAGGAAAAATAATTAAGCATTTGTAATACCAAAATTAGAAGTGTTTAATAGACAAAATTCAGAGTGATAATTTCACAAGAATAAAATTATACATGAAAAGTTTTCTCTTATTCCTGTTTTTGTTATTTGTAAAAGATGGGGATAAGAGAAATTTTCATAATATTGGATGTGGAATTGATTACGAGTCTTTGTTGTCGTTTTTTGAAATAAATGATTTTAAATTTATACCATGAAAATACATAGTCTAATTTGCTTTTTGCTTATAGTATGTTTGGATACATTTTCAGCAAATCGGTTTGTGGTTTTTGAAAAAGAAAGTAATGCGTTTTCTTTAGTATCTGATAACAAAATAATAAATATCCTTATAGATAAAGAAGATCAAAGAGGTATTCACATTGCTGTAGATAATTTATGTGAGGATTTTAGTCAGGTGTTTGGGATGGAGCCTCAGTTGACAACTGAAATTTCGGATGAGAATTGCATTATCGTAGGAAGTCTGAATTCAAAGTATATTAAGCAACTTATCCAGAAGGAGAAGCTCGAAAAGAAACAATTGCAAGGAAAAAATGAGAAATATATTATAACAACCGTTGACGCTCCTTTTAATGGAGTTAAAAAAGCATTAGTAATTGCTGGTAGTGACCGTAGAGGTACTATTTACGGTATTTATGAGCTGTCAAAACAGCTTGGAGTGTCACCTTGGTATTGGTGGATGGATGTGCCAGTAGTAAAGAGGCAGAAGCTTATATATTACCAGGTATTTATACAGATGGAGAGCCTGCCGTAAAATATCGTGGTATATTTTTGAATGATGAAGCTCCTTGTCTGACAAGCTGGGTAAAGCAATATTATGGAACAGATTTTGGTGATCATCGTTTTTATGCCCAGGTTTGTGAATTGATTCTTCGCCTTAAGGGAAACTTTTTATGGCCTGCTATGTGGGGGTGGGCTTTTTATGCGGATGATTCTCTCAATAGTAAGACTGCGGATGAAATGGGGGTGATTATTGGCACATCACATCATGAACCTATGGCGCGAAACCATCAAGAATGGGCCCGTAAACGTAATGAATATGGTGCATGGAATTATTCGACGAATAAAAAGTGTTAGATCAGTTTTTTCGAGAAGGTATTGAGAGGGTAAAAAATACTGAAGATATAATTACTATTGGCATGCGTGGAGACGGAGACGAGGCTATGAGTGAAGATACCAATGTAAAACTGATGGAGTCTATAGTTGAAAACCAACGTCGAATTATTGAGGATGTGACTGGAAAGCCGGCAAAGGAAACTCCTCAGGTATGGGCTTTATATAAAGAGGTACTTGATTATTATGATAAGGGAATGCGGGTTCCTGAAGATGTAATAATGTTGCTTTGTGATGATAATTGGGGCAATGTGCGTCGTCTTCCTAACGATAAGGAGCGTAAGCATCCGGGAGGATGGGGAATGTATTATCATGTAGACTATGTGGGAGCGCCCCGAAATTCAAAATGGATGAATATGACTCCAATACAAGGAATGTGGGAGCAGCTTCATCTTACTTATGAATACGGAGTGGACAAACTTTGGATACTTAATGTGGGGGATCTTAAACCGATGGAGTATCCTATTACTTTATTTTTAGATATGGCATGGAATCCGAATGATTATTCTGTTGATAATTTTATGCAACATCCTTATTGCTTCTGTGAACAAATATTTGGTAAAGGGCAGGCTGAGGAAGCAGCTCGGATTCTTAATTTGTATACCAAGTATAATGGTCGTGTAACGGCGGAAATGCTGGATTGTGACACTTATAATCTTGAAACAGGGGAATGGAAGCAAGTAGCAGATGATTATGTACGTTTAGAAGCTGAAGCATTACGTCAATATTTATCACTTGCTCCTGAATATAAGGATGCTTATAAGCAATTGCTGTTATTTCCTGTTCAGGCAATGTCTAATCTTTATGAGATGTATTATGCTCAGGCCATGAACCATAAACTTTATGAAGAAGGAAATCCGGAAGCTAATGATTGGGCTGACAAGGTAGAAGCTTGCTTTGCTCGTGATAAAGCATTGAGTGAAGACTATAATAACGTTATGAGCAATGGAAAATGGAAGGGGATGATGATTCAAAAGCATATAGGTTATACTTCATGGAATGATGACTTTTCAGTTGACAAACAACCGGAAGTATTTAGATTATCAGAGGAAAATGTAGGGGGATACATCTTTGAAGGAAGTGGCGGATATGTGGCTATGGAAGCTGGGCATTTCTTTGAAACCAAGTCTCCTGAGAGCCTCAAATGGCAAGTGATTCCCGATATGGAAGAACATTGGGAGGAATCACATTAATGCCTTATACAAAGCCGGTGGAGGGTGCTACGGTTTCTTATAAGATGGTTTTACCAGAGGAGATAAAGAAGTGTAAGACTGTGAATGTCATTGTGGTTGTAAAATCCACGCTTGCTTTTCATAACACAGACGGTCATAGATATGCTATAGGTTTTAGAAATGGTAATAAAGTGACGGTGAATTATAATCATGATTTGAATGAACATCCTGAGAATATCTATACTACATTTTATCCTACGGTAGCAAGACGTGTAGTTGAAAACAAGTGAGTCTTGATTTGCCTGTAAGTCAGGATGGTAGTTATATAATTGATTTTTCGCCTTTAGATCCTGCTGTGGTTTTAGAAAAGATTGTGGTTGATTATGGGGGATATAAAAAGTCGTATTTATACATGAATGAGTCTCCATGTAGAAGAACGAGGTAAAGTAGATATTTTATTTATGAGAGCAATTAGTTTGATGACTATTGATAATAAAACGGTTTTGATATGAGATATATTGTTTTGACTTTGTTTTTGGGTTTTTGTGGATTTCTGTTTGCACGAAATGATTTAGGAAAACAAAGATTGATTGTAACTACAGATTTAGGTGGAGCTGATCCGGATGACAAGCAATCATTGATACACCTTTTGGTATGTGCAGATAGAATGGATATAGAGGGAATCATCAGCTCAAATGCTTGGGTAGATGACCCGGATAGAACTTCAGATATAACAGAAGTCATAGATTGTTATGCAGATGCTTATCCTTTTTTAAAGAAACATGCAAACGATTTTCCATCACCTGATTATTTGAAGAGTATTGTAAAAAGGGGACAGGAAAAATCGAATATGTCAGGAGTTGGGGAAGGTAAGGACTCTCCGGGTTCTGAATTAATTATTGCGGCGGTAGATAAGGAAGAAGACGCTCGTCCTATCTGGCTTGCTGCATGGAGTGGAATGAATACGATAGCACAAGCTATTTGGAAGGTCCATTCTACCAGAAGTCCAGAAGAATTCCAAAAATTTGTAGCTAAAATTCGAATTTATGATGTGTTAGGGCAAGATGATGCTGGAGCTTGGATTGCTAAATCTTTTCCGGAAATCTTTTATATAAGAAATACGGAAATTTATGGATGGGGACCTGGTGATGAATGGATTAAAGATAATGTTCAGTCAAGAAAACCGTTAGGAGGTTGTTATCCAGACAGGATATGGGCCTCGGAAGGTGATTCTCCTTCTTTTTTATATGTATATGTGAATGGATTGAATGTTCCGGATAGCCTTGCGTACGGTGGATGGGGAGGCCGATTTAAAATGGAACGTACTGCAGGTATACGAGGAATGGATTTTATTGAAAAATCAGGTAAGAGTGAGAAAATTTATGATCCCTATTTTATGCATGCTAGTACGTCCGAGGGTATTGCTGCCATTAATAAATGGCGACAGCATATTTTGAATGATTTTGCTGCGAGAATGTGTTGGGCTACTACAGATAAATTTTCGGATGCTAACCATCATCCGGTCGTTGTCTTTGAGAATGATTCAACATTTAATTTTTTTAGTAAAACAGTTGAGGCAGGGGAAGTATTGCAGTTGGATGCTTCTTCATCGTATGACCCCGATGGAAATAATTTACATTATAATTGGTATGTGTATGAGGAGCCTGGTACGTATAAAGGTGTGGTAGAAATTGAGTCTGACAAGCAGGGAATGTGTGTGTTACACATTCCTGAAGATGCTACAGGTAAAAATTTTCATTTAATTTTAGAATTAAATGATGATGGTGTTCCTAGTCTTACTGGGTATCGAAGGTTTGTCATATATGTTAAATGATGAGAATAAAAAGAGGCTGCCCTTTTAAGCAGCCTCTTTTCTTTGAGTATAGAAGATATTTCTTATACTCTTTGTGGTTACTAATTTTGATTATAAAGCTTCCGCATCGTTGGAAGTAGTAGCATACAAACCAATCATTGCACCGGTAAATCCGCCAGCTACGTTGGTAGAAAGAATATCTCCGGAAACGGTTCCTCCTACGGTCTGGTAGTTATTATCTTTTACAGAGTAGCTGAATGTGTATTTATCTCCTTCTGCTGTTACGCGCAGACTGATTGGAGTGTTTCCTTCAATTTTTTCGCTGGCAATGGTTGAAGATTCTCCCTTTTCAGTACGTTGCAGTACGATATAGCTATCTTCTGCTTTTTTCGTTACCCCAAATACATAGTTGAATTTTTCGCTTTGATAGCAAGTAATTCCAGCGAGGTCTTTTTCTGTACGAGGCACATACTTCAGAGTAGTTGTAGCCGTGAAATTAAGGTGCTGCTGACGATAGAACAATGTAGAAGTAGGAAGAACTGCCTTGATATTGGTTTCGTAAGGTGTAATTGTTAGACCTTCCGCAGTAGTAGAAATGAATCCTTCTCTGGCACCTCTTACTCCTACCCAGCGGTAATCAAGTGAACT
>ENA-OQHA01000425-OQHA01000425.1-human-gut-metagenome-genome-assembly--contig:-NODE-425-length-21361-cov-4.882311_pt1 | contig 21361 bp, 19 predicted proteins | sample MGYA00242558_ERZ504707 | MGnify/ENA primary metagenome ERZ504707 (study PRJEB26092, sample SAMD00036197) | human gut metagenome | host: Homo sapiens | study: EMG produced TPA metagenomics assembly of...
GCACCATGGCAAACTCGCCGCGCAGCGCCGCGCGGTCCCAGTCGCGCACGTCGACGCCTTCGACGCGCAGCGAACCGCCGTCCACGTCGTAAAAGCGCTGCAGCAGCTTAATGAGCGTGGTCTTGCCGGCGCCGGTGGGGCCGACGATGGCAATGGTTTGGCCGGGCTGCGCCTCGCAGCTAAAGTCGTGGATGATGGTCTTGTCGGGCGTGTAGCCAAACTTGACATGGTCGAACTCCACGTGGCCGGGGCGCTTTCGGGAATCTGCGCGTCGGCCTTTTGCTCCTCCTCGGGCGCGGCCAGGAACTCAAAGACGCGCTCGGTGGCAGCGGCCATCGACTGCATCGTATTGCTCACGTTGCCCAGTTGCTGTACGGGTTGCGTAAAGTTGCGAACGTACTGGATAAAGCTCTGGATGTCGCCGGGCGTGGCATTGCCGGTCAACGCGAGCTGTGCGCCCACCACGACGACGCCCACATAGCCCATGTTGCCCACCAGGCTCATAAGCGGCATCATCAGGCCCGACAGGAACTGCGAACGCCAGCCGCTAATAAAGAGTCGGTCGTTTTGACGGTCGAACTCCTCGATCGAGGCCTCGGCGCGGTCGAACACCTGAATGACGTTCTGGCCGGCAAAGTCCTCCTCGATAATGCCGTTGACGGCGCCCAGAACCTGCTGTTGCTCGCGGAAGTACGGCTGCGAGAAGTGAATCATCACGACCAGGATTATCGCGGCGGCCGGCAGCGTGAGCACGGTGACGCCGGTGAGCGGCAGGCTGATCGACAGCATCATGACGAGGACGCCGATAATCTGCGTCACCGACGTGATGAGCTGCGTCACGCTCTGGTTGAGCGACTGGCCCAGCGTATCGACGTCGTTAGTGATGCGGCTGAGCACGTCGCCCTTGCTGTGTCCGTTAAAGTAGCTCATCGGAACGACGGCGATCTTGGCGGCGATCTCCTTGCGCATGCGATAGCAGATCTTTTGCGTGACGCCGGTCATGAGCCAGCTTGGATCAGGCTGCAAACAGAGCTCGCCAGATACAGGCAGAGCAAAAAGCCGAGCGTCTTGGCGATCCAGTCAAAGTCAACGTCGCCGGTGCCGTTGACCTTGGCAACCAGACCCTCGAATAGCTTGGTGGTGACCTGGCCGAGTACCTTGGTCCCACGATATTAAAGACGACCGAGCACACGGCAAAGGCGACGGCGGCAAACACGGCAATCTTGTGCTGGCCGATATAGCCGAGCAGCTGCCTCATGGTGCCCTTAAAGTCCTTGGCCTTTTCGCCGCGACGCATGCCGCCCATGCGGCCCATGGGACCACGCTGGCGGGTGGGCTTGGGAATCTGAGTCTTGGTCTCGTCTGCCATTAGCGCTCGCCTCCTTCCATGACGGCTGCAATTTCTTCTTGGGTAAGCCCCAGCTCCTCGGCGGAAAGCTGTGACTGTGCGATCTCCAGGTACGCCGGCAGCTGCGCAGCGCTCCTCGTGCGTGCCGGTGCCCACTACGTGGCCGTCGTCGAGCACGATGATCTGGTCGGCGTGCATGATGGTCGCGATGCGCTGGGCCACGACCACGAGCGCGGCGTCGGTGACGTTTTTGGCCAGCTCTTCGCGCAGGCGCGCGTCGGTCTTGTAGTCGAGGGCGCTAAACGAATCATCGAACACCACGACCTCGGGCTTTTTGGCCAACGCGCGGGCGATGGCCAGACGCTGGCGCTGACCGCCCGAAACATTGGAGCCACCCTGGCTGATGGGGGAGTCGTACCCGTCCTCGCGCTCGGCGATAAAGTCCTCCGCCTGGGCGACGTGTGCTGCCTGGCGCATATCCTCGTCACTCACCATGTCGCCGGCAAACTTGAGGTTGCTCTCGACGGTACCCGAGAACAGACGACCCTGCTGCGGAATATAACCGATGCGGCGGCGCAGCTCAGAGAGGGTCATGTCGCGCACGTCGATGCCGTCGAGCGAAATGCTGCCGCCCGTGACGTCGTACAGGCGCGGAATCAACTGTACAAGCGTGGACTTGCCCGAGCCCGTGGAACCAATGATGCCGAGCATCTGGCCGGCGTGCGTGGTGAAGTTTACGCCGCTAATGACGTCGGCGCGGGCATCGGGATACTGGAAGCTCACGTCACGGAAGGTGAGCTCACCGCGCGGCGCGCTGGCCGCGGGCAGTTTGGGCGAGACGGGGTCGTTGATGCTCGTGGGACAGGTGATGACCTCTTCCACGCGCTCGGCTGCGACCTCGGCGCGGGGCAGGATGACCGAAACCATGGTGAGGATCATAAACGCCATGACGATCTGCATGGTGTAGGAGATGAACGCCATCATGTTGCCGACCTGCATCACGCCGTCGGACACGCCCTGCGCGCCAAACCAGACGATAAGCACGGTGATGCAGTTCATGACGAGCATCATGAGTGGCATCATAAAGCTCATGGCGCGGTTGGTGTAGAGCTGCGTGGTCATCAGGTCGAGCGAAGCCTTGTCAAAACGCTCGAGCTCATGCTCCTCGCGGTTGAATGAGCGGATGGGCATAAGGCCGTCGAGCAGCTCACGGGCGGTAAGGTTCACGCGGTCAACAAAGCTCTGCATCTTTTTGAACTTGGGCATGGTGAGGCCCATGAGCACGCCGACGACGGCCGAAACCGCGATGATGGCCACAGCGATGGTCCACTCAAGGCCGGTGTGGTTGGCCAGGACGCGCATGACGGCGACGATGCCCATGACGGGGGCCATCAGGCACATGCGGATAAACAGAGTTGCGGCCATCTGAATCTGCTGAATGTCGTTGGTGCAGCGGGTAATGAGCGAGGCCTGGCTAAATTTGCCCACCTCGGCCGGCGAGAAGTGCATAACCTTATTGAAGGTCTCGCGGCGCAGGTCGCGGGCGATGGAGCAGGCGGTACGCGAAGCCACGGCACCGGTCAGGATGGTGGCGACGAGCGACACCAGGCACAGCCCAAACATCGTGGTCGCCATGCGGCCCAGGTAGGCGTTCTGCACGTCAGCGGGGTCGATGCCCTGTGCCTTGTACTCGTCCTGCACGTAGCTCACGGCGCGCTGGGTGACGATGGAGCCGACATGGAGCCCATTTTGTCAGCCATATCGTTGGCGCCCTCGACGAGCTTGCCCTGATCGATAAGACCGCCTTCAACGCCTAGGCGCAGGCTCTTCATGGTGATCTTACCGCCATCGGCATCAATCTGCTTTTGCATGTTCTGCGCCGCTGCGGCCTTCTGCTGCATCTCGGCGAGCTGCTCGGGCGTCATCGCCGCCATCTGCTCGGGGGTGGGCATGGCCTGGGCGGCGCCGCCATCGCTTGCTCGGTGGATGCGCCGGTCATGTCGCCCATGGAGTCGGCGTCGATGCCCTGGCTTGAAGGCGATGCACGACGGTCTCAGGCAGGCTCATGATGTCGGCAATCTTGCTCCATCGGCACGCTCCTCCTCGGTGCCCTTGTACGTTCGAATGCCGTTATTGTCCGCCTTGCTAAACACGGCCTCCGCAGCTTTGGCGTCCTTGGCGCTCATAAAGAGTTCGAGGTCGTCGAGCGATTCGGCGCGAATGGTGTCGGGCACGGGCGAGGCGATACCGCCTTGCTGCACGCCCACGTCGACGATGTCGCTCATATAGGTAGGCAGCGCCAGATCGGCGTTGCAGCTGATTACGATAAGCACGATAGCTGCGAACAGTGCCAGGACATGTTTTTTAAAGAGCTTGAGAATCCTCACTCGGCATCTCTCCTTTCTTGATTGCGGTCGATAATTTCGTTGGCACGCCTTAGAAGACGCACCATCTCTTGGGTATCTGTTTCGCCGAGCTGCTCGAGGAAAGCCGCGGTGCGGTCCTCGAATTCCCGACGTTTGATTTCGAGATCATGGAATCCCTTGTCGGTCACTATGACGTGTACGCGACGACGGTCAGTCTTTGAGTGCTCGCGCTCGACCCAGCCCTTGGCTTCGAGAGCGCGTAGGATATTGGCGATGCGGGCGCTCGAGACCCAGGCGCGATCAGCGAGTTCGCTCGGCGTGAGCGAACGCCGGCGAGTATGAGGGCGCGCATGACGGCCATCTCGCCACCGAGAGCTTTGTCCGCAAAGCGCGAAATGCGCTGATGCATGCTGCCGAACTCGGTAAGGAGCTGACGTCCAAGTTCACGGAAATCGGTATCTTCCACCGAAAACCCCTAACACTAGAAACTATTTTCGGTGAAAGATGATACCCTTGCACGCGCGCCCTATACGGTAGATTTTTGGGTCATGCCTAGAAAACTACCTTTAGGCGATCTCCGTACACCGTCGGTACCAACAAAGTTAGGGGCAGATCGTTGGGCATGTCCTAAAGCCTACTCAGAGGTACTTTACCCTGATAAAGCTGGCATAACAGCTAGAGTGAACGTCGTACAAAGGCAAGGAAAAAACTAAACAAATCGGTGAACGGTAGTTGTTCACGCTCGCATTTCCTGCGGGTTTGTAAAAAACGCCCTTATGATATAAAAAAAGAAACATATAACAGCCCAGATGGAGAGAGTCGCTATGTTATCCTTCTCAAACGGGTGAAATCTTGGGTTTTGGGTTGCAGTTCCAAGGTGGACAAACGTTTTTCCCTGCACCAACATGTGGTGAAGAACGGAAGAAGCCGGTAGTGCAAGCCGAAAATTCAAGAATTCAATAAGCAGCGGTGTGAGAGAGCGCCGCATTACACGTAACTAGGAGCGTGGTTACACAATGCAGGAGGCATGGGAAGGCTTCAAGGAAGGCATCTGGACGGGAGAAGTTGACGTCCGAGACTTCATCCAGAAGAACTACACCCCCTACGAGGGCGACGAGTCGTTCCTCGTCGGTCCGACCGAGCGTACCAAGGAGCTGTGGGGCGAGGTTCTCGACCTGCTGCTTAAGGAGCGCGAGCAGGGTGGTGTCCTCGATATGGACACCAAGATCGTCACGGGTATCGTGAGCCACCCCGCTGGCTACATCGATAACGCCCACCGCGAGAAGGAGACCATCGTCGGTCTCCAGACTGACAAGCCGCTCAAGCGCGCGCTGCACGTCAACGGTGGTATCCGCATCGCTTGTCAGGCTGCCAGCCAGCACGGCTATAAGGTCGACGAGAACGTTGTCGAGCGCTACACCTTCGAGCGCAAGACCCACAACGCCGGCGTCTTCGATGTTTACACCCCCGAGATGCGTGCTTGCCGCTCGGCTCACATCATCACCGGTCTGCCCGATGGCTATGGCCGCGGCCGCATCATCGGCGACTACCGTCGTGTCGCCCTGTACGGTGTCGACTACCTGATTAAGGACAAGGAGGCCCAGAAGGCTTCCACCCCGACGGTCATGACCGCCGACAACATCCGCGATCGTGAGGAGCTGCAGGAGCAGATCCGCGCCCTCGGCGAGCTCAAGATGATGGCCGAGACCTATGGTTTCGACATTTCCAACCCTGCTACCAACACGCAGGAGGCCATCCAGTGGATGTACTTCGCCTACCTTGCTGCCGTCAAGGAGCAGAACGGCGCCGCTATGTCCATCGGCCGTACCTCTACGTTCATCGACATCTATGCTGAGCGCGACCTTGCCAACGGTACCTTCACCGAGGAGCAGATCCAGGAGTTCGTGGATCACTTCATCATGAAGCTCCGCATGGTCAAGTTCGCCCGTACTCCCGAGTACCAGGCCCTGTTCACCGGCGACCCGCAGTGGGTCACCGAGTCCATCGGCGGCATGGGTGTTGACGGCCGTACGCTCGTTACCAAGATGAGCTACCGCTACCTGCACACGCTCGAGAACATGGGTACCAGCCCGAGCCCAACATGACCGTTCTGTGGTCGACCCGTCTGCCCGAGAACTTCAAGAAGTTCTGCGCCAAGACTTCCGTCGCCAGCTCCTCGATCCAGTACGAGAACGACGACCTCATGCGCGTCTATCACGGCGACGACTACGGCATTGCCTGCTGCGTGTCCTCCATGCGCATCGGCAAGGAGATGCAGTTCTTCGGCGCCCGCGCCAACCTTGCCAAGTGCCTGCTCTACGCACTCAACGGCGGTGTTGACGAGGTCTCCAAGAAGCAGGTCGGCCCCAAGTATCGCGCCGTCGAGGGCGATACGCTCGATTACGACGACGTTGTGGCCAAGTACAACGACATGATGAAGTGGCTCGCTGGCGTGTACGTCAACTCGCTGAACATCATTCACTACATGCACGACAAGTATTGCTACGAGCGCATCCAGATGGCTCTGCACGACAAGCACGTGCACCGCTGGTTCGCTACGGGCATCGCTGGCCTTTCCGTCGTGGCTGACTCCCTGTCCGCCATCAAGTACGCCAAGGTTCACCCCGTCCGTGACGAGAACGGCATCATCGTCGACTTCGAGACCGAGGGCGAGTTCCCCAAGTACGGTAACGACGACGACCGCGTCGACCAGATTGCTCACGACGTTGTGCACCAGTTCATGGAGTACATCCGCATGAACGACACCTACCGCAACTCCGTGCCCACGACCTCGGTTCTGACCATTACCTCCAACGTCGTGTACGGTAAGAAGACCGGCTCCACGCCCGACGGCCGCAAGGCTGGCCAGCCGTTCGCCCCGGGTGCTAACCCCATGCACAAGCGCGATAGCCACGGCGCCATCGCTTCGCTGTCTTCGGTTTCCAAGCTCCCGTTCCGCGATGCTCAGGACGGCATCTCCAACACCTTCTCCATCATCCCGAGTGCGCTCGGCAAGGAGGACCAGGTGTTCTTTGGCGATATCGACCTTGATCAGCTGGGCGAGTAACTATTGTTAGTGCTATACTAACAATAACGATTACTGATTAGTGCGCCGGTTTCGGCCGGCGCCTATCGATCGAAGGAGACACATTATGAAGGTTTCTGAAGTTTCCGAGACTCAGGCCGATAACCTGGTCCACATGCTCGACGCTTACGCCGAGAAGGGTGGCCACCACCTGAACATCAACGTCTTCAACCGTGAGACGCTGCTCGACGCTCAGGCTCACCCCGAGAAGTACCCGCAGCTGACCATCCGCGTTTCCGGCTACGCCGTGAACTTCCACACGCTCACCAAGGAGCAGCAGGACGAGGTCATTTCGCGTACCTTCCACGACAAGTTCTAAAGGGGTTTAACTCCCGCAGGATCGCCGGGGCTGTTGGGTTACTTTCAAACGTCCTCGGACATGCAAAGGGCTCCGCTGCGCGCTTCGCGCGGCGGAGCCCTTTGCGTCCTGCGGAAATGTTTTGGAAAGTAGCCCAAACAGCCCCGGCTGGGGTCCTGTGTAGTCACCCTTTAGGCGGAACTCTCCTAATTATTTGGATGAGTCGTTTACTTACTTGTACTGTTACCGTCTTCCCGCTCTTGTTGGGGTATGCTTTGTTCGTATGTAACGTATGACATGTTGATGGGGGAGGGTGCTATGGCTCGCGAGGGCGCTCGTTCTAAGGATTCGGCTAAGCCTGGCATCAAGGAAGTTGCAGCGGTGGCGGGGGTTTCGCCTACTACGGTATCTCGCGTGCTTAATAATCGCGGCTATATTAGCCAAGAGACCCGCGATAAGGTCCATGCCGCGATGAAGCGCATCAACTATACGCCCAACGATATCGCCCGTGCCATGCTCAACGGTCGCCTGAATCTAATAGGTATGATCGTCCCCTACGTCAGCAGCCCGTTTCATGCCCAAGCGGTCCAAGCCGTTGAGCGTACCCTGGCCGAAAACGGTTTTAAGATGTTGCTGTGCAATAGCGCCAATCGACCTGATCTTGAGCGTTCTTATATCGATATGCTTCGGCGCAATATGGTTGATGGCGTCATCGTCAACTCGCTTAATATCGGTGCCGAGGCGTATGCGAGATGGGCTTGAGTCTGGTTGGTATCGACTGCGACCTTGGCGAGACCTCTGTTCAGATTGCGAGCGACAGCTATGGCATCGGCGAACTTGCCACGCGTCGCCTGATCGATGACGGGTGTTCGCGCATCTTGTGCCTGCGTAACAATAGCCGCATGCGTATGCCTGCCAATAAGCGTACCGATGCCTACCACGATGTTGTGGAGCAGGCCGGTTTGCCCGTGCTTGTCCGTGAGGTCGAGTTCGTTAAGTCCGACGACGAAAAGAGTGCGGTCGTTGCGAAGATCCTCGATGAGAACCCCGATATTGACGGCATCTTTGCGGGAGACGACACGATGGCGGCCATCTGCCTCAACGTGATGAAGCGGCGCGGCTTGAGCGCTCCGGACGATATTAAGGTCGTGGGCGCGGATGGCGCCCGCCGCACTATGACGTTTATGCCTGACTTAACAACCGTTCGTCAAGATATCGATCGCATCGGAGAGCTCGCGGCGCAATCCATCATCGCTCTTGTTAACGGTGAAAAGCCCGAATCGAATACCAAGCTCCCCGTTGAACTCATTGAGGCAAAACCGCGTAGTTCATCCCGTGCCAAAAGAATTCCTCAAACGCCTCTGATGACCGTTCGCCGGCATATGTCAACCGTTTGCCGACGACTGGAACTGCGAAAAGACGTATTGATGTGAAAACGTTTGACATATGAAAACGATTGACATATCTTGCAGATGTACCGAGTTAGTATCTCGTGGGAAAGGAAGTCTCGGATGCATAAGGTGTATTACCAGCCTGAGGGAATTTGGGTAGGCGACATCATGCCGTACGGCGAGGATGGCACGTTCTATCTCTATCATCAGCGCGACACGCGTAACCCCGGACCTTTCGGAGAGCCGTTTGGTTGGGCACTCGCTACGACCAAGGACTTCGTCAATTACAAGGACTTTGGCGAGAGCCTTGAGCGCGGCGGCGACGAGGAGGTCGACCAGTACGTTTATGCCGGCACGGTGTTTAAGGTGGGCGACAAGTACCATGCGCTCTACACTGGTTGCAATCGCGATAAGGTCCGCGCACGTTTGATGAAGCAAGTTCTTCTTCACGCAACGAGTGACGACGCCGTCAAGTGGGAGAAGAACATCGCCGAGACGCTGCTTCCGCCCCAGGAGGGTTACGATGACCGCAACTGGCGCGATCCCTTTGTGCTTTGGGATGAGGAGAACGAAGAGTACATGCTCATCCTCGGCACGCGTGTGGGCGAGGACAAGCGTCTGATGACCGGCCGCCTGGTCAAGTTCACCTCCAAGGATCTGACCAACTGGGAGTTCCAGGGCGACTGGTGGAACCCGGGCCTGTACACCATGTTTGAGATGCCTGATCTCTTTAAGATGGGCGACTGGTGGTACCTCGTCTTTTCCGAGTACAGCGACGGCAACAAGACCCGTTACCGCATGTCCAAGTCCATCAACGGTCCTTGGATTACCCCCGCTGACGACTCCTTCGACGGCCGCGCGTACTACGCCGCTCGCACCGCATTCGATGGCGAGCGTCGCGTTCTCTTTGGTTGGGTTCCTACGCGTGACGAGGGCGGCGACCCCAGCTCTTACCTATGGGGTGGCACCTTTATGCCCCTCGAGATCGTTCAGCGTGCCGACGGAACGCTCGGCACCAAGCTCCCCGACAGCATGCTTGGCGCCTTTGGCGAGGCTAAGGCAGTCGAGACCTTTGAGCTTTCCTGCGAGTCGGGCAAGGTCGAGCAGGTGCTCGCCGCGGATGCCGGCTCCACCTACTTGCTCGATGCCGACATTGAGCTCGGCGGTAACGCTGCCGCTTCTCGGTCAAGTTCGCCGAGGACGCCGAGACCGGTCTTGCCTATGAGTTCCGCGCCAACCTGCGCGAGGGCAAGCTCGAGTTCACGCCGGCTCCCCAGTACCCGTGGTTCCAGGTCAACAACATGGGCCTCGAGCGTCCGTTGTTCTTTAAGGGCGAGGGCACTCACCATGTGCGTCTGGTCGTCGACGACGACATCGCGACCATCTTTGTCGATGATGTTGCGCTCAACGCTCGCTTCTGCAACAAGCAGGGCCAGGGTGTGGCGCTTACCGTCACCGACGGTGCGCTCAAGTGCGCAAACGCAACGATCGCGTCTCTGTAGCGGCAACGAACCGTTTTATGATTTAGAAAAGGAATGGAGAGGAACATGGACTACAAGGCAGTGTCCCAGCAAGTCGTCGACAACGTCGGCGGACTGGAGAACATCGAGGGCGCCACGCATTGCGTGACCCGTCTGCGTCTGGTGCTCAAGGATACGAGCAAATACAACAAGGCCGAGCTCGAGAACATCGATGGCGTCAAGGGCGTGCTGTACAACAGCGGCCAGCTCATGATCATCTTCGGTACCGGTACCGTCAACAAGGTTTACGATGAGTTTATGGCTCTGACGGGCGTTAAGGAGATCAGTGCTTCCGAGGTCAAGGGCGCTGAGGCGGACAAGAAGGGCAAGTTCTTCTCGGTCCTCAAGGTATTCTCGGACATCTTTATCCCCATCATTCCCGCCTTCGTCGGCGCTGCAATCATCATCGGCCTTAAGTCGCTGATCGTTGCCAACGGCCTCTTTGGCATGGAAGGCAGCCTCGCCGATCACAGCGAGTTCCTCAAGAACCTCGCAAGCTTCTTTGCCATTATCGCCACCACGTTCGACTACCTGCCTGTCCTGGTTATGTACAGCGCGGTCAAGCGTTTTGGCGGTAACCCGATCCTGGGCATCCTCGTCGGTATCGTCATGGTTCACCCGAGCCTTATGAACCGCAACACGTTCGTTATGGACCCGACGGGTGCTGAGTACTGGAACTTCGGTCCGCTATCCATTCCCATGGTTGCTTTCCAGGGCGGCGTATTCCCTGCAATCCTGACTGCCTGGTTTATGGCCAAGGTCGAAAAGATTGCCCAGAAGTACATCCCCGAGGTCGTTTCGTTCGTCTTTGTCCCGACCGTTACCCTGATTCTCGCTAACGTCGCCCTGTTCACCGTGTTCGGCCCGCTCGGCAACCTGATCGGCGACGTCCTCGCTGGCGTAATCGATGTCCTGTACAACAGGATGGGCGTCTTTGGCGCCTTTGTCTTCGCCGCGTTCCTGCAGCCGCTCGTCGTTACCGGTACGCATCAGTTCATCCAGGGTATCGAGGCAAACCTTGTTGCCACGACTGGCTTCAACTACATCCAGGCCATCTGGTCGGTTTCCATCATCGCCCAGGGCGGCGGCGCCATCGGTATGTACCTCATTCACAAGAAGCACTCCAAAGAGCGCAACATCTGCATGTCGTCCTTTATCCCGACGCTGGTCGGAATCTCCGAGCCCGCTATCTTTGCTGCAAACATGCGCTATTCGATCATTCCGTTCATCTGCGCATGCATCGGTGCAGGCTGCGGCGGTGCCTTCGTCAAGCTCTTTGAGGTGCGCGCTATCGGTCAGGGTCTGACCGGCGTGCTTGGCCTGCTCATCGTCACGCCCGAGACCCTCGTGTGGTATGTGGCTGGCAATCTCATCGCCTTTATCGTGCCGATCGTCTTGATCTTTGCCTACAACAAGGCAAAGGGCGTGCCGACCACCGATGAAGAGGGCGCTGGCGCTGGCTTCGACGTTAGCTTCTAGTTGAGCCGTTCAGTGTAATCTGAGGATAAGTCCATTTGAGGAAGGGCGTTCGACTCGTGTGAGTCGAGCGTCCTTCCCCATAGACGAGAAAGTCAACGGCGATGTTAAATCAAAAAAACAAGGTGACACGCGCGGACTATGAGCAGTGGCGTGTCGGACAGGATGAGACGGCGGCTCGCATCGCGTCCGACCCCGATAGGCTTCTGTTCCATGTGGAGCCTGAGCTTGGCTGGCTCAACGACCCCAACGGTTTGGTTCAGATTGGTGATACGTATCACATCTATCATCAATACGATCCGTTCGATGCTGCGCATGGCGGTCCAGTGCTTTGGAACCATCTGACGACAAAGGATTTTGTGACGTACGAGAATCACGGCCCCGTGCTGTTCCCCGATTCCGATTTGGATTCGAGCGGAGCGTATTCTGGTTCTGCCTTTGTACGTGATGGCAAGATTCACTACTTCTATACCGGCAACGTCAAGCATTTTGACCGCGATGATTACGACTACGTGTTGACGGGCCGTGAGCAAAACCAGATTCATATGGTTGCCGAGAATCCCGACGAATTGGGCGAGAAGTGCATAGCTGTTGGACCGGTCGATTACCCCGACGATATCGGTACGCACGTGCGCGACCCCAAGATCCTTGAGCACGATGGTATCTACTACATGGTTCTGGGTGCTCGTACGAAAGACGACCGTGGCTGCGTGCTTGTCTATACCTCGCGCAATCTTGAGGACTGGAGCTATGCGACGCGCATTGAGTTGGGCGAGAAGTTTGGCTTTATGTGGGAGTGCCCCGATCTGTTTGAGCTCGATGGCGAGCTTATTCTCGTTTGCTGTCCGCAGGGTGTGCCTGCCGATGGTTGGCGTTACCGCAATCCGCATCAGTGCGTGTGGTTCCTATCGAGGCCGATTGGGAGGCGCCGAGCTTTAAAATCGTCGGGCAGGGCATGCCCCCGATGGTCGATGCCGGTTTTGATTTCTATGCTCCGCAGTCCTTTGAGGATACTGCAGGCCGGCGTTTGATGATCGGATGGTCGGGTTGCCCGATGCGACGGCAGAAAACCCGACGGTGGCGCGCGGGTGGCAGTGCGCGTTGACGGTGCCGCGAGAGCTGAGCATGCGCGATGGCAAGCTCTGCCAGCAACCGGCGCACGAGATTGAGAGGATGCGCGGCGACTGCGTTCGCGCGACAGGCGGTGAAACCGTTGAGGAGCCGGGCCGCCTGTTTGATCTTGTGGTTTCCTGTGAGGGCGCCAAGATGGTCGAGCTCGAAATCCGCAAGGGTGTCTTTGTGTGCTATGCAGACGGGATGCTTACCCTCGACATGGGTGACGAAGGCTATGGGCGCGACCAGAGGTCGATCGAGCTCAGCGAGCTTCGCGACCTGCGCGTGCTTTCGGACACTACGATGGTCGAGATTTTTGCAAATGGCGGCGAGGCGGCACTTACGAGCCGTACCTATTCGCCGGCGGTTCCGGCGATGGAGCTGCACGCCGAGGGCGCGGCATCGATGAATTTCTACCGCCTCGTGCATTAACCGTGCATGGGGCACGATTGGACTTGCTGGGCGGAATGTGTTGCAGTTGCCGCAGCGAACTACCGTTTATCGCGTATAGCTACCGTTTGCGGGATAAGTAACACTCATTTATAAACCGTGTAAAATCTCAGCCAAGCACGGAGTTTTCCAGGGAGACGCTGTCCTTTGTTGTGTGCAAGGGGCGGCGTCTCTTTGGCGCTTAGATGCTGTTGCGCAACAGTGTGGTGGCCTGTGCTTGGTATTGGAAAGTCGACGTTGAGATAGGTCGTGATGATAATGGGCAAGTACGTAATCGTGGTTGAGTCTGGTTCGGATGTGACGCCAAAGCTCTGCGAGCGCTACGGCATCGTGCGCGTGCCCATGCATGTCACGATTGCTGACGAGACCGTCGAGGACGGCTCGATCGATCCGCTTGAGATTTATTCGCGCTGCAACGAGTTTGGCGTGATGCCCAAAACCAGTGGCTGTGCGCCTGCGGATTTTGCTCATGTGTACGACCGCATCCATGCCGAGCAGCCCGACGCGACTATTCTGCATCTTGCGTATTCCGAGGCCACGACCTGTTCGCATCAGTCCTCCAAGATTGCAGCTAAGGGCCGCGACTACGTGTTCTCCATGGACACTCGCTTTGTCTCGGTGGGCCAGTCGCTCGTTGTCGTCGAGACTGCCAAATACATCGAGGCTCACCCCGATGCCACCGTCGAAGAGATCTTTGCTTTTACGAACTCCGTCATGGACCGCGTGCTACTGGGCTTTGTTCCCACCGATCTTGCCTTCCTCAAGGCCGGCGGGCGCCTGTCCAACATGGCGTTTCTTGGTGCCCACCTGCTCAAAATCAAGCCCTGTATTGAGGTGACGGGCGGTAAGTTTGTGGCGACCAAGAAGTTCCGCGGCTCCATGCTCAAATGCGCCCGCGCCTTTATTGACCACATGGTTGCCAAGGGCGATATTGATTACTCGCACATTGGTTTGGCGTATTCGGTGGGCCTTTCCGAGGAGCTGCGCGATGATATGGAGGTCTACGCGCATGAACTCGGCTTTAAGGACATCACCTGGACTCAGGTCGGCGGTGTGATCTCGAGCCACTGTGGTCCGACTGCCTTTGGCGCGGTGCTTACGCTTAAGGCGTAAAGGCTGCAGACGAGCATTTCTCACTTTCGCGAGTGCTCAGCAGCCATACGATCGATATAAGTCCCTGCCATGGCGGTAGGGGGCAGATTGAAGCGTGCCATTCTGGCCCGAGACGTTTAAACGCAAGCGTATGGGCTAAAATGGCTCTGGCGTTTTAATTGGCGAAAACCAAAGAGAGGCAAGGTAGCGGGAATGGCTGAGATGACGCTTGAGGGTGTGGACGCTCATCCGAGGACTCTGCATATGCCTGGGTCGCGTGCATTCGATCGAGACGATGGGAACGGTCGATGGCCCCGGCATTCGCTTCGTAGTGTTTGTCCAAGCTGTCCCATGCGCTGTGCATATTGCCACAATCCCGATACTTGGTCGGTTAACGGCGGCACGATGGTGACCGTCGAGCATCTGATGGACGAGTTCCAGAGCAACCATGAGTTCTACCGTAGCGGCGGCATTACCGTTTCGGGCGGTGAACCGCTCCTGCAGCCCGCGTTTTTAGCCGACCTGTTCCGCATGATGCACAACAACCCCGACGGACGCGTGCACACCTGCCTAGACAGCTGTGGCTATGCGTTTGATCCCAAGCATCCGGAGAAGTTCGATGCTGTGCTCAACGAGACCGATATGGTGCTGCTCGACATTAAGCATGCCAATCCGGTTGAGCACAAGAAGTTGACCGGATGCGATCCTGCGCGCATCCTGGCGTTTGGCGATGAGCTTGCCCGTCGCAAGATCAAGGTCGTTATCCGTCACGTGGTGGTGCCGGGCATTACCGACACGGTGGAGGAGTGTGAGACACTCGGTCGCCTGATCGCTCCATGGCACAACGTGGTGGGCCTGGAAATGCTGCCGTATCACACCATGGGTGTCGTCAAATATGAGCAGTTGGGGATTCCCTATAAGCTCGAGGGCGTGCCCCAGATGGATACCGCGCGCATGCCCGAGCTGCGCAATGCCGTTATGACCGGCATGAAAAGCGCCGTGCGGAGCTCAAAAACGCCATCGGCTAGCGAGCCATTTTCGCTTCCCAAGGCACTCATTGGGGACAGACTTAAATGAGTGCCCCTGGACACCAAACTGATTGCCAAAGAGCCCCGTCAAGTTGCGGTGGAATAGTTCTTGTTTTTCGGCTTATGCCGCCCAAACAGGAACTATTTCACCGCAACTGCGTTTTGGGTAGAGATGCGCAACATAACCGGTGAATTTGCATAGAAACGCTTGTGGTTTCTTTAAAGACACCTTAAACGCCGCTGAATATCTTTGGAAAGAAATGCCTGCTCGGTATTATGCTGCTCGTATATAAACGGTAGCAGTCAGGAGACCACGTGCGAAGCAACGCATCGCGGGACGAGTATGTGCCGCAGCATGGCAGCAGATATGAGACGAAGGGCACGCCTTCGCGTGGCCTCGCTGACGTTCGCATCCGCGTGACGAAGATTGCCGCCGTTGGGATGCTAACGTTGGCGGTTATTATCCTCGGAATTACCGCCAAAACCTACGCGTCGGAGCGAATGGCACACTCAGATGCGTCAACGGTACAGACGCAAAACAAAAAGGTCTCTGAATCTAAAGCCACCGCAAGTCAAACCCTGTCGACAGCGAGCCTTAAGACGAGGCTTTCGAAGGCGGACTTTAACGATATTCCCTCAGGCGATACCGTGCAGGCCTTCTCATTGGTTGATGACCAGATCCCCGCCCTGGAGGATGAGAGCCTCGCCGCACTCCAAGATGCCCTTGATCAGGCCCAGGAATCGGGCGATGTGGGCGTGGTGTTTTACGATCTGTCGAGCGGCAAGGGCGTGACGTATAACGCCGATGTCGAGGTTTACGGCGCGAGTAGCTACAAGGCACTCTATGCGTTGTATATCTGCGAATCCCTAGTCGAGACGGGCCAGGTCTCACTCGATGATTCCCTTGGCACCTATGGTGGCTACAACATGGGCTGGCAGACGGTTCGCGAACTCATCGAGGCTGCGGTCGTTAATTCGGATAACGATTCGTTTATTGCGTTACGCGCGGCGTTTGACCATGCCGGTTACGAGGATTGGATTGTCAGTCTTGGCATCGATTACGATACCGCGCTCGATCCGATGAGTGATTTTCCCACCTATTGCCCGCGCACTTCTGCTAGGTTATGGCGTGAGATGAGCGAGTATCTGAGCACGGATACCGAGACTTCACAGTGGTTGTCGGGCCTTCTGGCATCAACATCGCGCTCGTTTATTCGCGATGGCATTGCGGACAATCAGGTCTTGGTGCGCAACGAGGCAGGCTGGATTAGCGAGGACGGTTGCTATTCGACATGTGATGCCGGACTGATCGACGTCGACGGCCATAGCTATGTTATGAGCATCATGACGTCGATGCCGTGGAGCGACCAATCGAGTGAGGCCGTGGCCGCGATTGCAAAGGCGCTCTATGATGTGCGGTCCTCGTTGGCCTAGCGACTTCGTAAAAAGTGAAAGAGCCAAAATGCTGGTACCATACCGTGGATAAGCAATTTGCACGGATTTGGGGGATGGCATGGCAACCATCGCGATCATAGGCGCACTCGAAAAAGAGGTTGCGCAGATTAAAGAAGAGCTGAGTGGCGCACATGAGGCGCAGGAGGCGGGCTTGACCGTTGTGAGCGGCGAGCTTGACGGTCTGACGGTGGTCGCCACGACCGCTGGCATGGGTACCGTGAACGCCGCTGCCGCAACGCAGCATCTCATCAGCAAATACGCCCCGCAGGCCGTTGTGTTTTCAGGTATCGCGGGAGCCTAAACCCTAAACTGCATATTAACGACGTGGTTATAGCAAGTGCCTGCGCTATCTGGATACCGATACGGCACTCATCGCCGAGTCCGCGCCGGGGCTCGAGAAGTTTGTCTCGACGCCGGCGTTGGCTGATGTTGCCGCCGCCGTGCTTGCCGAGCATGGATTTGTGGATGCCTCGGCGGATGAGACTTCTGCGAAGAAGGACCCCAAGCAGTTCCTGTGGGGCACTATCGCCACGGGTGACCGCTTTGTTACGGGTGACGCCATGCGTAACGCTGCGATTGAGGCCACGCATGCCGATTGCGTCGAGATGGAGGCGCGGCAATTGCGCACATCGCGGCCAAGAATGGTGTCGATTGCCTGGTGCTGCGCGCTATCAGCGATAATTGTGACGAGGCATATGACGCGTTTTGTGAGCGCGAGTTCGATCTGGATGAGTACGCTCGTACCGCGAGCGGCATCACGCTTGACATCGTTCGTCGTATCGCCGCCGCGTAATAGCGCGCCCGTTTTGTAAAAACCTACGACCAAGGAGTGTCCATGGCCGATTCCATTAACTACCAGCTTGCCAAGTTCGTCGCCAGCTATGGCAAGGTTTCGCAGATCCCCGAGTCCACCTGTCCCGAGGTGAGCTTTGTGGGCCGCTCCAACGTGGGCAAGTCCTCCATCATGAACAAGCTCTTCGGCCGCAAGAATCTCGTCAAGGTTTCGAGCACGCCGGGCAAGACGAGCAACATCAACTTCTTTGAGGCTGACGACGTGCACTTCGTCGACCTGCCGGGCTATGGTTTCGCCCGTCGTTCCAAGGCCGAGCGCGACCGTTGGGCAGAACTTATCGGCGACTTCTTCGACTCGGAGCGCAGCTTTAACCTGGTTGTATCGCTGGTGGACATTCGCCACGATCCCAGTAAGCTCGACCATGACATGATCGACTACCTGCAGGGCAACGAGTTCAACTTTATCGTCTGCCTCACCAAGGCCGACAAGCTCAGCCGCACCCAGCAGGCCCGCCAGGCAGCAGCCATCAAAAAGCAGCTCAACGTCCCGGCCGAAAACGTGATCATCACAAGCTCCCAGACCGGTACCGGCATCGACGAACTCAAAAAGCGCATCGCCGAGGCCTGCCTCTAGTAAGGGCTCTTGGCAGGCAATAGTTTGCATCTATCTATATCACCCCAGTGATAGTTGTTGGTACACTATCACTGGGTGATATTTGTATTTGGAGGTCACAATGGAGCTTTGGCACGGGTCGGAGGTTGTTGTCGAGCATCCGTCGTTGGATAAATGCAGACAATTCAATGACTATGGTCGTGGGTTTTATTGCACGCCACATGAGGAAATGGCGATGGAATGGGCATGCCGGACCGAGGCCGATGGCATTGCGAATCGATACGAACTCAATGCGGATGGCCTTTCAGTTTTGGATTTGGAGTCCGGCGATTATTCAATTCTCAACTGGCTTGCGATTTTGGCCGACAACAGGGAATTCAATGTCTCGACGCCGTTGGCGCGCGAAGGGCTTCGTTATTTACTCGATAACTATCTGATTGACATTTCTTCATATGACATCATCCGGGGCTATCGTGCTGACGACTCATATTTTTCGTTCGCAAGACAGTTTGTCAGCGGCATGATTTCGCTCAGGCAGCTGCAGCGCATTATGCGTTTAGGAGATTTGGGTATCCAATATGCGCTCATGAGCGAGAGTGCGTTTTCGGCAATTACATTTTGCGATTGGAAGCAGGCAACCGGCTCCGAATACTATCCCAAGCGTTTTAAGCGAGAGCAGAACGCGCGATGCAAGTACTTGGACACAGTAAATGGATTCGACGCTGAGGGCGTCTACATTAGGGATTTAATGGCAGGGAGGGTTGATTTAGATGATCCAAGTGTTAACGGATTGTGGGCCGAGTAGAACATATCCCGTCTATTATCTTGAGGACGCAATGAACAACCTCGGCGACTGCTTCGACTATGCCGTGAACGATTATGGAGCAGAAGGATCAGAAGTCGCTGAACTCTTTTGCCTGAGCGGCGTAGCCCGCGAGTTTGAGCGTGGCAACGCATGGGTAGTATCGGGAAAATCGGGCGTGGAGTTGTTTGCGCTCATTGCTGAAAGGTCTGGCTATCAATCGGGGTCGATGCCTGATCGTGCCTATCGATTTGAGAAGACGCCGGAATACTGGGCAGGCTGGATATTGGCATACCTGCAGTGGCGTCTAGGAGAGTCGTTCGAAGACCTGTTGCATGTTGTTCCCTTTGATGAGCTCTGCGGCATGTATTACCCCTGGCATGAAGCCTCGGAAGAGCGCGTGGCGCGTCTTGTTTGCGACATGGCGAAGAAAACGTCTCGCCAAACCAAACTGGCGCTAGCAAGAAAGAGGCTCAAGAAAACCCAACAAGACCTGGCATACGAATCGGGTGTGTCACTCCGCTCAATCCAAATGTACGAGCAGCGCCAGAGAAACATCAATGAAGCTTCGGTAACAAGCGTAAGAGCCATAGCAAAAGCCCTCCACTGCAACATCGAAGATCTCCTAGAGCCAGTCTTCGAATACAAAGAAACCAGCGCCGCCTAAACCAATATATTGCCAAGGTTTGTATCTAGTAAGCGCTCCTTACCAGCAAGAGTCCCTACCAATAGATAGCGGCTTAAAGGGCCGAAATCGTATGAATGGCATTGCGACTTCCAAATGGGTGACTGCTGCTTGAAAAGCTATAGAAATAGGGGCCGATTTAACGGCCCCAAGCATCGCATAAATGGCATATACGTTTTATCAACTATTTCTTGTTTTTAACCCATTTGCAGATACGCCAAATAAGCACTCCGACGAGAATCCAAACGAGAGCGATCATAATGTCTGAGCGTGCAGGAATTGGGATCATTGAACTTCCTCAATTGATGTGAGTCTAGTTTGCATAGGTGTGGAGCGTGCTGCCTTCCATGGTCGCTTGCAACACGGCGATACCGGACGTCATCCCCATCGATTCATAGTTGAGTCGATATGTCGCCTGTTTCGAGTTCCATATAAAGGACTCGTTAGTTACCGTACAGCCGATAGTCGTATAGTTTTGTCCCCAAGCGCTGGTAATGAGCGAGTTCGCTATCTTGATCTTGAATTCGCGATAAATAAAAGGACTGTTGTAATAGATAGTCCAAGTTCCAGATGCGTTGTTGTAGTAACTGTCCCATATCAGGCTGGGTTCATTGGTTTTTTTAATTCCTATTACTGCAACGGTCCCATCCTTAAGCTTGATTTGATGAGACTGCTCGGGACCTTTCGTTAAATCAAAATCTTGGGTTGCGCCAGAAATTGCGACAGCATCGCTTTCTGCAGCATAAGCAGTCGAAGGGCTAAACGAGAAACATATCGGTAATATCAAAAGTATCGAGAGGAAAAACGAAGCTTTGAGTGTGCGTAACACTTTGACCACCTCCATACTGCGATGCCTAGTTAAATAGTAGCATAGATAAACAGTTTATTATGTAACCTAAAAAGCCCCTATCTGCCCGGCGCCCCTTCAAAGCGTGGGTCCCTGTAGACATCCTCAGCAAGGTAAACGCAGGATGGTCGGGGTGTTCCCCTCAAAATTATTCCGCAGCGCGAAGGCCTCTCGTCTGTGGCTCCGTTGGAGCACAAGATTAAATCAGCGAATGCGATTATCCTGTCGAGGCTGCGCAGGTCCCCTTGGGGCTTCCCCTGAAAACAATCCGCAGATCGAATTGCCCCGTCGCGCGAAGCGCACGACGGGGCAATTCATGATCGAGGACGTTTTCAGGGGAAGCCCCAAGGGGACCGGTGAGAGCAATGAGGCAGGGCGCTACAGGTACTCGATTTGAGCGCCCTCGGTGTCGCACGTCAGAATGTGCGTGTCACACTTGGGGAACTGTTCACGCAGTTTGACCTGCAGGAACTTTGCCACGATGGTGTCGTCGGTCACAGCCATGAGGGTCGAGCCGGAGCCACTGATCCAGATGGTCTTGGCGCCTCCGTTAAGGCAGGTGTCGCGCACGGCGTTGTAGTCGGGGATGAGGCGGCGACGATAGGGCTCCTGAATGCGGTCGTCGTTGGCGGCAGCAATCAGGTCAAGGTCGCCGGTTTCCAGGCCGCGCGTCATGCCGGCGATGCGGCCCATTTGCCATACGGCGGTGGAGAGTGGAATCTCCTGCGGCACAACCTTGCGTGCTTCGCTCGTATGCACCTCGTAGGGCGGAATCACGGTAATAAAACGCAGACGATCGCTCACCTCGTAGCGCAGGCACTGGGGGAGCGAATCGGTCGGCGTAAAGGAGCAGACGGCGCCGCCCAGGATGGCAGGGGCGACGTTATCGGGATGGCCCTCGACCTCGGTGGCAATGCGGACGAGCTCAGCGCGGTCGACGGTGTGGCCTGTCAGTGCGGCGGCGGCCATAATGCCGGCGAGACGCAGGTGGAGCTGGAAC
>ENA-OQHA01000426-OQHA01000426.1-human-gut-metagenome-genome-assembly--contig:-NODE-426-length-21325-cov-4.176337_pt1 | contig 21325 bp, 24 predicted proteins | sample MGYA00242558_ERZ504707 | MGnify/ENA primary metagenome ERZ504707 (study PRJEB26092, sample SAMD00036197) | human gut metagenome | host: Homo sapiens | study: EMG produced TPA metagenomics assembly of...
CAGGACGGCCGGGCCGGACACGCCGCCGGTGACGTGCGTGATGACCGGCTCGCCGGTGCGGATGTTGATGCGCATGCCGAGCAGCGTGTTGATCAGGCTCAATGCGTCGGCTCCGCTTTCCACCGCGGCTCTGCCGGCACGGTGATGTCGGTGACGTTCGGGGTGAGTTTGACGAGTCATCTTCTTGTCGGTGAGCTTGCGCAGTCTGGTGATGAGGCGGCTCAAAGCCACCGGGTCGGTGCCGACGCTCATGCCGCCTGCGGACACGTTCGGACAGCTCACGTTGATTTCCAGCATGTCGGCCGGGGAATCGTCGAGCTTGGACACGACTTCCGCGTAGTCGTCGTCGCAGTGTCCGGCGACGTTGGCGATGACGGTGGCGTTGATGGCCTTGAGTTTCGGCAGATCGTCCTCAAGGTAATGGTCCACGCCGGGATTCTGCAGGCCGACGGCGTTGATGTTGCTGGAGGGGCCTTCCGCAGTACGGATGCCAGGATTGCCTTCCCATGCACCGGAGACACGCCTTTGGTGGTGACGGCGCCCAGCTGGCTCACGTCATAGAACCAGCGCACGGCAGCATATTGGAACGTGCCGGAAGCGGTCGCCACCGGATTCTTCCACGGGATACCAGCCACCTGGGTGGGATGCTTCCATTCGTGCTGTTCGTACAGGTTCGCATGTTGTTCTGCGGTCATGCTCACTCCCCCCATCCCAATTGTTCGCGGGTGAACACAGGTCCGTCCGAGCAGACCTTCAATCGTCCTTCGGCGGTGTCGACGGTGCACAGCACGCATGTGCCGTATCCGCAGCCCATGCGCTGTTCCAAGCTCAGCTGTGCCTCGATGCCGCGTTTCGCCGCCCATGCGGCGACGGCCTTCATCATCGGCAACGGCCCGCATGAGAGGATGACCGGCTTCAGCTCGCCGTTCACCAGTTCATTTTCAATACGGTCAAGGAGCGTTACGACATTGCCTTCGGATTCGTCGATGCTGTATGTCTTGTCCGCGTACCGGCCGACGTATCCGTCTCCGAAACGCACGTTGCGGTATCCGAACACCGCGGTGCTCGTCGACCCCTCCGATTCGGCGATGGCCTGCGCGGCGCGCACCAGCGGCGGCACGCCGAGACCGCCGGCCACCAGCACGTAGTTCGCGTTCTCCTTGGTGTTGAAGGAGTTGCCGAGAGGACCCATCACCCGAATGGTGTCGCCCGCACGCAATTCGGAGAATTCGGCGGTGCCTTTGCCGACGACGGCGAAGATAAGGCTCACCTCATCGCCATCCACTTCGGCCACGCCGAACGGGCGGGGCATCAGTCTGCTCGGATTGTTGGAATACACGTCGACGAACTGCGCCGGCTTGGCATGTCCCGCGATGAATTCGTCGCGGAATGTCAATCGGTACACGCCATCGGCCAGCATGCGGTTGTCGACGATTTCGACCGTGTGCCTGCTGGGGAAGAATCCCGCTTCCCTCGCCTGGCCGACGGTCGGCATGAACGTTGCTGCGGCGGTCATGACTCCCTTTCCTGTGTTTCGTTCGATTGTTCTGGTAGCTTACGGCAGTACCGCGCGCAGATTGTCGCGCATGTCCTTCGCGGCCTCGCGCGCCGATTCGGCGACCAAGTCGAGCGCATCGTCTGCGCTCATGGATTCGCTGTATTTGCCGGACTTCTTCCAGGCTCCGATGATGCCACGCGACGAATTGACGAGCGCGCCCATGCCGTCTTTGTCGAACATGCCGGCCACGCCTTGGGCGGTACCGCCCTGCGCGCCGTAACCGGGGACCAGGAAGAACGTGTGCGGCATGCGCGCCCGCAACGCCTTGCCTTCCTCGGGATGGGTGGCTCCGACCACCGCGCCGACACGGGAATACCCGTTCGCGCCGATGGTTTCGGCTCCCCAGCCTTCCACGAGGCCGGCGATATGCTCGTACACGCGCTCGCCTGAGGCGAGTTCGAGTTCCTGCAGTTCGCTGCTGGATGGATTGGAGGTGCGTACCAGTACGAAGATGTCCTTGTCGGCACCAGTGGCGGCTTCGACGAACGGGGTGATGCCGTCGGTGCCGAGGTAGGGGTTCACGGTGACCGCGTCCTCATGCCACGGGTCGAAAGCGCGCTCCCCCGCGTTCACACCGCTCAGATGGTGGGCGTAGGCGGCTGCGGTGGAGCCGATGTCGCCGCGCTTGACGTCGCCGAGGACGTACAGTCCCTGCTGTTTGGCGTATTCGCAGGTCATGCTGTAGGCGTCGATGCCGGCTGGTCCGAGCGCCTCATACATGGCGATCTGCGGTTTGACGGCCGGGACGATGTCGGCCACTGCGTCGATGATGGCGCGGTTGAATTCGAAGAAGGCGACGGACAGTTGGGCTGCCGGCGCTTCCGTCGGATCCTCCACCTGTTCGGCGATTTCCTCGGCGAAGCTGGCCACGACCTGCTTCGGCACCAGCGCTTCGGTGGGGTCGAGTCCCACGACGCTTGGATTCTGCTTGTCTTCGATGGCTTCGATCAGACGGTCCATCAGTCCTCCTTGTCGATGCGGCTGAAGGCCAGCTTCGAGCCGATGATGGTGGCGAGCGGCCGGCCGGTGACCTGCCATCCGCCGAATGGGGTGTTACGTGCCGAGGAGTGGAACTTCTCCGGGTCGACGGTCCATTCCTCTCCGGTGTTCAGCACCACGAGATCCACCTGGTCGCTTTCGGGCACGCGGCCAGATCAAGCACGCGCTTGGTGTCGTCGTCTCCCGGCACGGCGTCGGCGTAGTCGTCGAGCACCGCCGTGATGTCCGTTTTGTCGTGGCCCATGAGTTCGGCCGGACCGGTGGACATGAGTTCGATGAGACGTTCGTCGGAAATGAATCCGCCGTCGACAAGTACCTTGTGGCAGACGCCGTATGCGCATTCCAGCCCGATGATGCCGTTGGGCGCGTCGAGGAAGCCGAGTTCCTTCTCTTCCATGGTGTGGGGCGCATGGTCGGTGGCCAACAAATCGACCGTGCCGTCGGCGACGGCTGCGATGGTGGCCTGGCGGTCCGCTTCGGAGCGCAGCGGCGGGTTCATTTTGGCCAAAGTGCCGTACTTAAGCAGCGCCTCGTCGTTCAATGCGATGTAATGCGGCGCGGTCTCGCAGGTGATCGGAAGTCCTTCGGCCTTGGCTTTGCGGATGGCGTCGAAGGAGATCGCGGTGCTGACGTGCTGGAAGTGCACGTGCACGCCGGTTTTGCGGGACATGTCAATGTCGCGTTCGACGATTTTGAGTTCCGTGTCCTCCGGAATGCCTGGAACGCCAAGCTTGCGGGACACCGGACCGTCATTGACCGCGCCGGTGTCGTGGTGTTCGCAATGCTCGATGAGGTACAGTCCCGACTCCTTGACGTTTTCGAACACCTGTTCGAGAATGCTGGGGGTCACCGCGGAACCGTCATCGCTGATGGCGGTCACCGGATGCGCCAGCTGGTAGGCGTCCTTATGCTCGTCGCCATGTTCGGGCAGGTAGCCGATCCAGTCGGCCACTTCGGTGGCCTCATGGCCGGCACGCCCCTTTGAGGCGCATACGCATAGGTCGTAGCGCACCGGCAGTTTCACGCCATGAGCGGCCTCGTAATGCTGCAGGTAATCGATGACCGTGTCGTATTCGGCGTCGAGCACTTCGGAGGCGCCCGGCTGGCCGGCCTCCACCTTCACGCCATCCATGCCGGCACGGTGTTTGGCATGATGAGCACGTTCGTGTATCCGCCGGATGCCGCCGCCGCGCAGCCGGAGATCATGGACTCCTTGTAGGTCTGTCCGGGATCGCGGAAATGCACGTGCGGGTCTTCGAATCCGGGGGCGATGGTCATCGCCGAGGCGTCCACGGACGCGTCCGTGTCGGAGGGGACGACGAGGTCAATGACTTCGCCGGTGTTCCAGACCTTGATGTCGTGAAGGGTGAGGGTCATGATTTCAGAACTTCGCTTCCTCGTCGCAGTAGTCGCAACGGTATTCCTGACGGTCGGAATGCACCAGATGGAACATCTGCACCGCAGGCTCGGTGGTGGTGACGCAGCGCGGGTTCACGCATTTGATGATGTTGACGACATGTTCCGGCAGGGTCGGCTTCTTCTTTTCGACGATTTTGCCGCCGCGGACGATGCCGACGGTCGCGGTGCGCGCCACGAGGCCGAGCACGTCGAGGTCGATGGATTCGGTCTCATCCTCGATTTTGATGATGTCCTTCGTGCCGTACATGTGGCTGTCGGCGTTCATGATCAACGCGAGCTTGGTTTTGGACGGGTCGATCTTCAGATACTCAAGTACCTTGAGCGCGGTTCCGGCGGGCACGTGATCGATGATGATGCCGTTCTGAATGCTGGTGACTTCCATCAGGCTTCAACCTCCTTGGCTGCGAGCGGTTCGTATCCCGGCAGTTCGTCACCGACCACCGAGCTTTCCAATGCCATGCGCATGAGCATACCGTTCTTGACCTGTTCGAAGTAGGCTGCACGCGGATCGTCGTCAACTTCCACGGCGATTTCGTTGACGCGCGGCAGCGGGTGCAGCACGGCCATGTCCTTCTTGGCGTACGCATCTTGGCTTCGTCGAGGATGTAGGTGTCGCGCAGACGCAGATAATCGTCCTCGTTGAAGAAACGTTCTTTCTGCACGCGGGTCATGTACAGCACGTCAAGATCGCCGATGACGGAGACGAGATCCTTGACTTCGGTGTAGGAGCAGGATTCGGTGGCGTTGATGCGGTCAAGCACGTACTGCGGGGTCTTGAGCTCGTCGGGCTGATGAGCACGAAGTTGACGTTGCCGAAGCGGCACAGTGTTTCGATCAGGGAGTGCACGGTGCGGCCGAAGGCAGATCGCCGCACAGGCCGACGGTCAGGTTGGTGACACGGCCGAAGCGCGATTGAAGCGTGGCCAGGTCGGCGAGCGTCTGCGTCGGATGCATGTGTCCGCCGTCGCCCGCGTTGATGACCGGCACGGAGGCGGCGCGGGATGCGACCAGCGCGGCGCCTTCCTTCGGATGGCGGATGGCCACCACGTCGACGTAGTTGGACACCGTCTTCAACGTGTCGGCGATCGTCTCGCCCTTGGTGACGGAGGCGAGCTGGGCGCCGGCGAAACCGATCACCTTGCCGCCGAGGCGCAGCATGGCGGTTTCGAAACTCAGACGCGTGCGCGTGCTCGGCTCATAAAACAAAGTGGCAAGCACCCTGCCTTCGCAGGTGTGTGCCACTTCTTTACGATGGGAATCGATGTACTGCGCTTTGTGCAGCATTTCCTGAATCTGACGAATGGAAAGATCATCGAGAGTGATGACGCTTTTTCCGACCATCGGCGTTTCGACCGCCGGTTCGAGTACTGAGGACAACGGCTCACCTTTCATGCAACTTGTGGTTGAAGGTGGCCACTGAAAGTGACCTAGCCAACTATAGCCCGAAACACTGACCCGGAGCGTTCACCGCGTGTTCACCGAGCGCCCGCTCGAATCGTTTCATGAAAGGCCGTAGAACAGACGTTCCGTCACGTCGCGCGCCTTGCGCATTACGGCAAGCAGATCGTTTTCGAAATGCTGTCCGCGATTCGCGTCGTATCCGAGATAGACGCGAGTCCTCCCAGCGAATACGTGTCATCCGGCAGGATATCCGCCTGGTTGACGCGCCCGCTCCACAGGTAGCTGCCGTTGCGCGCGGCCGTGCACATCCACCATGCGCGTCGCAATACGACGGCGTCGCCGGCGGAAACCAGCTTGCGCCGCTCCAACTCGTCCAACGCCTGCATCGTGCCGTTGACTCGCAGGTTCGCGTTGTCGCCGGCATGCTGCAACTGCAGCAGCTGAATCGTCCATTCCACGTCGGACAGACCACCTTTGCCCAGCTTCAGGTGACGGTCCCTACGCACGCCGCGCGGCAATCGCTCGGCTTCCATACGCGCCTTGAGCTTGCGTATTTCGGCGACCTGCGCCTCCGTCAAATCGATCTTCGGATAGCGCAGCGGGTCGGCGACGTTCATCAGGAAATCCTCGGCGAGCGCCGCGTCGCCTGCCGCGTAACGCGCACGCAGGAGCGCTGGTGCTCCCATGTGCTCGCCCAGGAACGGTAGTATTCCTCGCAGGACGCGTAGGAGCGCGACGTAGGGGTCCGTTTTTGCCTTCGGGCCGCAGGTCCATGTCGAGTTCGATTTGGGTTCGAGCGTGGTCGGTCCTTGCAGGATGGCGCGGAGGTCTTCCTGCACTTTGCGTGCGAAGAGGTTGGCTTGGTTGTCGTCGGCGTTATCGGACGGCCGGTAGATGATGATGACGTCGCGTCGGAGCTGAAGTTCACTTCCCTGCCGCCGTAGCGTCCCATGCCGATGACGGCGATTGCCGCCGGCGCTTCGTCGAGTCCCATTTCCTGCGTTTGGTGGCGGATGGCCCAGGTGAGCGATGCGTCGATGGCCGCATCGTATACGTCGGTCATACCTGCGAGCGACGCCTTGTCGTCGATGACGCCGCTCATCCATCCTAGTCCGATGCGTTCGATTTCGTGGCGTCGCATGGCGCGGATGGAGTTGGCGAAGTCGTTGATGCTGCCTGCGTTGCGTTCGAGTGAGGCGTGTGTCTGCACGTCGAGGCTTTCGCGTGAGCGTGGCTGCAGGTCGTTGTCGCTGCCGAGCCAGGTGACGGATTCGACGGATTTGTTGAGTGCGTCGCCCAGGAACCGCGAATTGGACAGGATGTGGCACAGGCGTTGCGCGGCGGACGGCGAGTCGCGCAGGAAGCCGAGGTATTCGCTGTCCGTGCCAAAGTGTTCTTCGAGTTTGCGCCAGTTGAGCAGTCCCATGTCGGGGTTTTGCCCTTCGCCGAGCCATTGGAGGGCGGCGGGCAGGAGGATGCGGTTGATTTTCGCGGCACGGGAGATGCCGGCGGTCAGTGCGGTGACGTGGCGCATGGCGGCGTCGGGGTCGGCGAATCCGATGGAGGCGAAGCGTTCCTGCATGGCGTTGGCGGACAGTTCCACTTGTTCGTCGTCGAGGCCGGCGTTGATGGGCAGCATGGGCCGGTAGTAGATGTCCATGTGCAGGTGGCGCACTTCACGTCGGGTTTCGTCGTATTTGTCGACGAGTTCCTCGGGGTGCATGTGGAAGGCCCGGGCGAGTCTGCGCAGTTCGAGGTTGTGGTTGAGTTCGTCGTCGTTGGTGTCGCGTTTGCGTTCGATGCCGCCGAGACTGGCTTTGCCGAGGTCCGGGAACAGGTGGGTGCGTTTGAGCGCCCACATTTGCTGGCGGTGTTCCATGACGCGTTCGAAGCGGTAGTCCCAGGAGAGCTTCTTGGCTTGTCTGCGTGAGACGTATCCGCCTTCGGCGAGGCGTTGCAGCGATTCGAGGGTGGAGCTGGTGCGCAGGGTCTCGTCGGCGCGGCCGTGGACGAGTTGGAGCATCTGCACGGTGAATTCCACGTCTCGTAGGCCTCCGCGGCCGAGTTTGATTTCACGGTCCTTCAGGGGCGCGGGGATGAGGTCTTCGACTCGTTTGCGCATCTGCTGGCAGTCGTAGACGAAGTTGTCGCGTTTGGATGCGGCCCATACGAACGGTCGGGTCATGTCCATGTACGCTTGGCCGAGGTCGGGGTCACCGGCCACGGGGCGGGCCTTGAGCAGGGCTTGGAATTCCCAGTTTTCCGCCCACTGTTCGTAGTAGGCTTCGTGCGATTCGAGTTTGCGTACGAGCGGGCCGTCCTTGCCTTCGGGGCGCAGTCCGCCATCGATCTGCCACAATGTAGGTTCGGCGACGCCCATGATGACGGATTGGCATACGCGCTGCAGGGTGGTGGCCATTTTGGTGCCGACACGGTTGAGGGTCATGCCGTTGGTGTCCGCGTCCGCCGGTTCCACCACGTAGATGAGGTCCACGTCGGATACGTAGTTGAGTTCGCGTGCGCCGAGCTTGCCCATGCCGATGATGGCGAAGCGCACGTGTTCGCTGCCGTCCACTTCGTTGCGGGCGATGGCGAGCGCGCCTTCCAGGGCCGCGTCGGCAAGATCGGACAGTTCCTGGCTGATTCTCGGCTGGATTTCGATGGGATCTTCCGCGGTGGTGTCCTGCGCCATGATGGCGGCGAGCTGTTTTCTGTAGGTCTGTCGCAAGGCAGTCGCCGCTCCGCAAGGGGTTTCGAGGCTTTCGGCGTGCGGCTGTCGACAGGGTCGGCACCGACCGCTTCGAGCACATGTGCGCGCCGCTGGGCGTGGTTGTACAGGTGGCTTTCGCATGAGTCGCTGGCTGCGGCCATGACGAGTTCGGGGCGGAAGCGCATGAGCTTGCCCATTTCGTCGGACACGCCGAGCACGGTGACGAGTCGTACGAGTCCGGCGTCGTCGGTGATGACCTGGTGGAAGTCGCGGCCTTGGCTTTGCAACGCTTTGATGATGTCGACGAGGTTGCGTAGCGCGATGTCGGGCTCGCAGGTCTGTTCCAATGTTTTCATCAGCAGGCATAGCCGGTCGTCGTCGATGCCGTCGGCGCGCAACTCGTCAAGCAGCGTGCGTGCCGTGTCCAGATCCTGCAATCCTGCCCGAATCAGATCGAGCACCCCAAACTGATGCGTAGAAGAAGCCATGGTTCCCATAGTAATCGTTTATATCCGTAAGTATGGCGAAAGGGATGGTTTCCGACAGCTGCCGGAAACCATCCCTTTCGTGTTTGTTGCATCGTCCGGAATCAGACGAAGAATGGTTTGACGTTGGACCAGATGCGCCGGCTGACGCATGGATGGTTCATCGTGTACAGGTGCACGCCGTCGACGCCGCGTGCCGCCAAGTCGCAGATCTGTTCGGACGCGTAGGCGATACCCGCCTCTTTAAGCAGCGCGGTGTCGCTCCCCCACTTGTCAAGCAGGACGGCAAGTTTTTCAGGAACACGCGATTCGCACATCTTCGACATGCGCAGCACCGACTTCGCGTTCATCACCGGCATGATGCCGGCTTCGATCGGAACGTCGATGCCGGCGGCACGAGCCTTGTCCACGAATCGAAGGAAATCCTCGTTGTCGTAGAACAGCTGGGAGATGAGGTGGCTTACGCCCGCGTCGACCTTCTTCTTGAGATTGTCGATATCCTCCTCAAGCGTGGCCGCCTGCGGGTGCTTTTCCGGATAGCAGGCGCCGTAGATCTTGAGATCCGGACGCTTCTCGCGGATGTAGGCCGCCAGATCGCTCGCATGGTCGAACACTCCCGCCGGTTCGGCTCCTTCCACACGGTCGCCTCGCAAAGCGAGCACGCCGGAGACTTTGGCTTGGTCGAACAGGTCGAGCGCCTCGTCCACGTCGTCTTTGTCAAGGTATTGCGCGGTCAGGTGCGCCACGGCCGGAATGCCGTATTCGTTCACCGTATGCGCGATGCGTGCGGTCAGCGTGCGGTCGGACGATTTGCCGGTGCCGTAGGTGACGGAGATGAAGTCAGGGTCCAGCCCCTGCAGGCCATCCAACGTATCGTAGATGGTACCTACAGGGCTGGTGCGCTTGGGAGGGAACACCTCCAGCGAGAAGATTGGCGAATGCATGTGATTCCTTGGAAATCTTGCCTGTTTATGCCTATGCCGGCCTTACTTGGCGAGTTTGGCGCGCACGGCCTTGGCCGCGGCGACGAGGTTCTCCAGGCTCGGCCAGGTTTCGGCGTTGCCACGGGTCTTCAGGCCGCAGTCCGGGTTGATCCACACCTTTTCGACGTCCATCTTCTTCAGGATCTCGTAGATGCGGTCCTCGATCTCCTGTTCGGACGGAATGCGCGGAGAGTGGATGTCGTACACGCCCGGGCCGGCTTCGGTTTCGAAGTTGGCGTCGTGGATGGCGTCGAGCACCACAAGGTCGCCACGGGAGGCTTCGAAGGAGATCACGTCGGCGTCCATCGCGTCGATGTCCTTGATGATGTCGTTGAACTCCGAATAGCACATGTGCGTGTGGATCTGCGTGGTCGGCTTGACGGCGGAATGCACCAGACGGAACGCCGGAATGGCCCAGTCGAGGTACTTCTTGTGCCAGTCGGTCTTCCTCAGCGGCAGCTTCTCGCGCAGTGCGGCCTCGTCGATCTGGATGACCTTGATGCCGGCCTTCTCCAAATCGAGCACTTCGTCGCGGATGGCGAGCGCGAGCTGCTGGGTCTGCTGCTCGTGGGTGATGTCCTCGCGCGGCCAGGACCAGTTGAGGATGGTGACCGGACCGGTGAGCATGCCCTTCATCACATGGTCGGTGCGGGACTGCGCGTAGGCGCTCCATTCCACGGTGATCGGGTTGGCGCGGGATACGTCGCCCCACACGATCGGAGGCTTGACGCAACGTGTGCCGTAGGACTGCACCCACGCGTTCTTGGTGAACAGGAAGCCGTTGAGGTTCTGGCCGAAGTATTCGACCATGTCGTTGCGTTCGAATTCGCCGTGGACGAGCACGTCGAGGCCGATTTCCTCCTGATGCTTGATGCAGGCGTCGATCTGGTTCTTCATGAATTCGTCGTATTCGGCTTGGTGATCTCGCCCTTGCGCAGCTTGGCGCGTTCGGCGCGCACTTCCTTGGTTTGCGGGAAGGAGCCGATGGTGGTGGTGGGCAGCAGCGGCAGGTTCAGCGCCTCACGCTGCTCCTTCTGGCGTTCGGCGCGTGCCGGCTGACGTACGAAGTCGGCGTCGGTAAGGCTTGCGATTCGCTTGGCGACCGCAGGATCGGCGGCGACGCGGGTGCCGTCGAACAGCGCCTGGTTGGCTGCGAGTTCGGCGGATGCCTTCTTCTTGTCGTCGGAAGCGTCGGCGAGCACGGCGACTTCGTGCAGTTCGTCGAGCTTCTGGACTGCGAAGGCGAAGTGCTTGCGCACGTCGTCGGCGAGACCATCCTCGCCTTCGGTGCTGAACGGCACGTGCAGCAGGGAGCTGGCGGTGGAGACGGCCACGTTGGCGGTGACCTGCTTCAGCGCGTCGACCAGGCCGAGGCTCACGGCGTAGTTGTTGCGCCAGATGTTGCGGCCGTTGATCACGCCGGCGAAGATGGTGGTGTTTTCTGCCACGCCGTACTTTTCGACGGCGGCGAGGTTTTCGTCCTTGCCTTCGTTCAGGTCCAGGCCGATACCGTCGAAGCCGAGCAGGTTGACGGTTTCGTACACGTCGGCGATATGTCCGAAGTAGGTGTTGAGCAGCACCTTGACCTTGCCTTCGCGGGCGGGCAGGATCTTGGCGTACAGGCTCTTGAACAGTTCGACATCGCCCGGCTCCTTGTCGAGCACGAGGTACGGTTCGTCGATCTGGATCCACTGCGCGCCCAGTTCGGCGAACTTGGCGACGACTTCGGCGTACACCGCGGCGACCGCGTTGACGAGGCCCTTGTCGTAGTCGAGCTCCTCGGCCTGCGGATTGCGGGCGAGCTTGAGGAAGGTGTACGGGCCGATGAGCACCGGCTTGGTGGCGATGCCGAGCGCCTTCGCCTCGTTGAATTCGTCGAACGGCTTGGTGCTGTTGAGCTTGATGTCGGTGGCGGAGTCGATTTCCGGCACGAGGTAGTGGTAGTTGGTGGTGAACCACTTCTTCATCGGCAGGGCGGTCACGTCGCCCTTCTCGCCCTGATAGCCGCGGCCCATTGCGAAGAGGGTCTCTTCCGGGTTCTCGAAGGCGAGACGCTGGTAGCGCTGCGGAATGACGTTGAGCAGGATGGCAGTGTCGAGCATCTGGTCGTAATAGCTGAAGTCGTTGCTCGGAATCAGGTCGATGGCGGCGGCCTGCTGCAGCTTCCAATGCTTGGCGCGCAGTTCCTTGGCGGTGGAACGCATCTCGTCGAGGGTGGTGTTGCCCTTCCAATACGCTTCGATGATTTTCTTCAGCTCACGGTTCTGGCCGATGCGCGGGAAACCGGAGACGGAAGTAAGAGCGGACATGAATCCTCCATCTGATATGAACAATGCAACCCGCTCAAGCTATCACAAAACCGCCAGCTATAAGACATCAAGAAAATTTGAGTGTCGTTATAAACTGTCCTTATAACGCAGTCCGTATGCCGTCTATATTCACACATTTATGTTTATGGATCAATAATGCAGAACAGCCCGGCAAGCGGATTTAACGCAATGTCCCGTATGCGTCGGGGTCCACGGGTTCCAGCCATTCATTCGTCGCGTCGCCCGTGCCATCCGCAATCATGAACGCCAAATGGCTGAAAGCTTCGTGAGGGGCGGCGCCGTGCCAATGCTTAACGTCCGGCGGAATACGGACGGCCTGTCCCGGTTCAAGCTCCTTCGGCTCTTCGCCTCAAGCTGGTAGTAGCCACGCCCTCCGACCGCAATGAGAATCTGGGCCGCGTGATGGTGGATATGCCAGTGGTTCCGGCATCCAGGTTCGAACGTCACATTGTGGATTGACACTTCAGGCGCGTCAAGTACCGGCGCAAGCCAGCTCTGTCCGTCGAAATACTGGGCGAAACCGTCATTTGGTTCCCCAAGAGGGAACGCACTGGGATTGTTCATATGGGCTTTCCTATCCATCATTCTGAACATCGGTTCAGAAAGCACCATACAACCTTGAAGCCGCTTGAAGTCAAATCACAGCACTCTGCGGAATGCTCATCGTTCCGAATCAGCCCGGAACACGCAAGCCCTACTCGAAGTCTTTGGCGGTAAGCAGCGCGATGAGTTCGCCGCTGTGCAGCTGCCACTGGTTGAATGGCTCGTTCGAGCCGAATACGGCGATCGAGGCCGGGGACATGCCGAGATTCAGCAGGTCAAGCAACGTCGGATCGGATTCGGTGCTGGCCAGCCATTGGCAGGCGATCGAAATGGTCGGTTCGTGGCCAAGCACGAGCAGCGTGCGATGCTTTTCCTTGGTTTGCGCGAGCTCGTCGAACACGGATTGCACGCCGCCTTCGTACAGGCTTTGCCGGTAGTCGACTTTCGGATCGTCGCCGAACACCTTGAGCATGCGATCGCAGGTCTGACGGGCGCGGGTGGCGCTGGAGCATACGATGCGAGTGGGCACCATTTTGAACGCCGCCAATCCTTTGGCCACGGCTTTGGCCTGCTTACGTCCTTTGTCGGTGAGCTCACGTCCCACGTCGCTGCCGTTGCCGCCGAACGGCTCGGTTTTGGCGTGGCGCATCGCCAGCAGCACATACTTGTATTCCTTGGTCTTTTTGGCGACCTTCTTCAGGCTCGTTCCCATAATCGCACGCTCCGATCCGGTTCCAGCGCCGCATTTCAAATGTCTAATATCCATTGTCTCAGATTTTCCGCTGGGACATGGCATGAAACGCTCTAAATCTACTCCTTTATGGCTTCGACCTGCGCGTCGAGGTCACGCAGCACCTTGCGCAGCTTGCGATCGGAAATGTCACGCAATTCCAGATCCTCAAGCTGTTCGGCACGCTCCTCGAGCGTCAACGAATCGATGTCGGTCGTCGTGTCCTTCGTGGCACGGTCGCGTTTACGCAACGCCTGAAAGCCCGGAGTCATCGCGCGAGAAACCATGAGGAAACCGGTGTGTCCAATCATCTGGTGATCGGGACGGATGGCCAGTCCTTGCGCCTTCCAATTACGTTCCAAAGTCTCCTGAATGTCCGGCTCGGTCCAGCAACCGGCCTCGCGCAACGCTTCGGCAAGACGGCTCAACTGCGTGGTGGTGGTGACGTACGCGACGAGCACGCCGCCAGGCGCGATCACGCGATACGCCTGTTCAAGACGGTTCCACGGGTCAAGCATGTCAAGCATGATGCGGTCGAAGGAGTGTTCCGGCAAACCAGCCGCGACCGAATCGAAATCGCCGGTCCTCAAATCCCACCATGCGGGACGTTCGCCAAAGTAAACCGTCGCGTTGGCTTCGGCGACGCGCGCGAATTCCGAACGCATCTCGATGGTGGTGAGGCTTCCGCCCTCCCCCACGGCATCCAGCAGATTGATGCTCATCGCGCCCGAACCGGCTCCGGATTCCAGCACGTTCATACCGGAACGAATATCACCGAGCTGAATGACCTGCGCGATGTCCTTCGGATACATGATCTGCGCGCCACGCGGCATGGACAGCACATAGTCAGCCAAGCGCGGACGCATGACGGCGAACTCCCAACCACCGATGGCACGCGTCCCCTTCCACGGCTTGTTCGCGTCGCGTTCCGGATGCGTCTGGTTGACCTGAGCCTCACGTTTCGCACTCACCGTCACGACAACGGATCCTTCCGTCTGGCCAATCACATCATCATGCAGGATGATGCCATGCGAAGTCTGCGTCACACCACCCGGCACCAGCTGATCGGTGATTTTATTCGACCTGCGGTCCGTAAACTGCACTTTTTCACCGGCGGCAAGCGGCCCTCGACGCATGGTTCACGCTCCTTCGTACGTTCGTTCAGTATACGATTTCACGACTATGGCTTACGATTGCAGACCGCATTATTCCACGGACAGCAACGAACCTATGCTACCGTATCCGCCGTCATACCGGCAGACGGCACGAAGCGACGGCAATGTGACGGCGACGTCAACATCACACCGCGTACGCGTTCCAACGACCATTCGCATGCGTGACCTTCAAATCCAAACCAAACACCTGGCTCAACCGTTCAGAAGTAAAACCATGCTCCAAATCACCCGTATACACGATAGTGCCCGGCGCCGGATCGTTGCCGGCCACATTATCCGCATACGCGTCCGCCTCGTTGCCGGTGATACGTCCCATGATCGCCACATGGTCGAAGCCTTGCGGAATCTCCTCAAGACGGTGCGTCACCAGAATCACGGCGCGGTCAGACTGCTCCGCACCAACACGACTCAACGCACGCAAAGCAATCTCACGCCCACCCAAATCAAGACCCGTGGTCGGCTCGTCAAGAATCAGCAAATCGGGATCCGCCATCAACGCACGGCAGATAAGCACGCGAGTGCGTTCGCTTCGGAAAGCTTGAACATCATCTTGCCTTCCAGGTATTCGATGCCGAATTCACGCATCAATGAGCGGGCTTTGGCGTAATCCTCGTCAGTATAGGTGTCGCGCCAACGGCCGGTGGTTGCGGTCAGCGCCGTCACGATGGCGTCAAGAGGATCTTCCTGCGGTGGGAACGCACGTCCGAGTTCGGCCGAGCTCAAACCGATGCGGTTGCGGTAGGAGAACACGTTCACTTTGCCCAGACGGTTTCCAAGAATGTCGACTGTGCCTTCGGATGGGAATCCACGGGTGCTCATCATCTGCACCAACGTGGATTTGCCGATGCCGTTGGGACCGAACAGCACCCATTTCTCGCCTTTTTTGACTTCCAGATTGACTTTGGTGAGAATTACGCGCCTGCGGCGACGGAATTCCACATCGTCCAGTTTCAACGCGATGCTCTGTTCGTTCATGGTCCCCTCCATTTTCACAAACCACTTGGATGCGATGATGCCTCCTGCCAGCATAGTGCGTCGGCAGGAGGCATTTCAGGAATATTCTGGCTATCGATCAGCCGGATCGGTTATCCGCGATCAGACAGGTTCGGTTCTACTTCCGTTCGGCAAGCACGTCCTCGTAGACTTTGACGGTCTTGTCTGCGATGGACTCCCAGCTGAAGTGGTCGCGGGCACGCTCGTAACCGGCCTGTCCCATCCGCTTCGCCTTTTCAGGGTCAGCCATGATGCGGTTGATGGCGTCGGCCATATCGTGCACGAATTTGTCAGGGTTGGTGGGGGTGCCAGTGCCGTCATGCAGTTGGTCGACCGGCACCAGATATCCGGTCTCGCCGTCGACGACGACTTCCGGAATGCCACCGGTCGCAGAGGCGACCACCGGCAGACCGCATGCCATGGCTTCCAGATTCACGATGCCGAGCGGCTCGTAGATGGATGGGCAGATGAATGCGTCACAGCCATGTTCGAGTGCGTTGAGTTCCGGCTTCGGCAGCATCTCCTCAATCCAGATGATGTTGCCGCGTTCCTCGTCGAGCTTGGCGAAGGCGGTCTTGACCTCTTCCATGATTTCCGGCGTGTCGGGAGCGCCGGCGCACAGAACGACCTGGATGTTCGGGTCCACGAAGTGCAGTGCCTGAAGCAGGTACGGCAGACCCTTTTGACGGGTGATGCGTCCGACGAACAGCAAGGTCGGTTTGCTGCGGTCGATGTTGTAACGTTCGAACACCTTCCAGCCCGGATCGTCATCCGCCGGGGTTTCAAACTGGCTCATGGTGATGCCGTTATGCACTACGACCACCTTGTCCGGGTCAAGGTTCGGATAGGCGGTGAGGATATCCTCACGCATGCCCGCGGATACGGCGATCACGCGGTCGGCATGCTCGTAGGCGTCTTTCTCAGCCAGGAGCTCAGATTGTAGCCGCCGCCCAACTGCTCACGTTTCCATGGACGGAACGGTTCAAGCGAGTGCGCGGTGATGACCAATGGGGTGTCATGCAGCATTTTGGCGAGATAGCCGGCAAGGCATGCGTACCATGTATGCGCATGGATGATGTCGGCATCAACGTCGTTGGCGATTTGCAAATCGACGCCAAACGTCTTCAGCGCACCGTTCGCATCCTCAAGCTCTTTCGGCACGTCGTAGCCGACGACCGTGAGCGACCCTTTCGGGTCGGTTCCGGGAATCGCGGGAATGTCGGCGCCGCGCGCGGCCCGTCGAATGCGCGGACCGTCACATCGACACGTTCCGCCAGCACCTTGGAAAGCTCTTCGGCATGCACCCCCGCGCCGCCATACACCTTGGGCGGGTATTCACGCGATAGAATGTCAACCTTCATGTCTGTAATCTCCTCCTCGAGTCTTCCAGCGTTTCCTGTTCTACTGTAAAACATCAGACACGAAAAACACTTATTGTTTTCATCTTTCAGAAAGTTCCATTCTTTTTCTGAAAAACGATGAAACAGCATTCTCGCATACCCTTTACGGTTAGTCGAAGTCAAGTAGCGCATACCTAAAATCCGATAGAAAAAGCGGTGAGACAAATGCTTCTGGTTGTCTCACCGCTTTCCATCGTTTTTGTGATCAGACGGCTGTTCCGTTTTGGTCGAGATTCGGATTGTGCTTCGGGTTGCCGGCCGTGAAGAACAGGCTCAGCACACCGACTGCGAAGACGATGGCGACTGTGGAGATGAGCCACATCGGATGCGACGGCAGCCACATGACCACGAGGAAGGCGATGGCCGACAGCGCAATCAGCACCCAGCTGGCCACACGGAACCATTGGCGGACGGAATGGGGTGCCTTGAACATCTTCGGATTCTTGTAATCAGGATTGGTGTTCAGCACGTTTTCCGTTTCCGTGATCGTACTGGCACTCGGCTTCCATGGCCCATCAGTGCCGTCCTGCAGACGACGTGACTTTTCCTGCAGCTGATACTCGTCCAACATGCCGGAACGTGCGCGGCCTTGGGTTTGGTCGTATTGCTGTGGCACTCCCCTGCGATTGCGCTTGGCTTGGGCACGTCGTTCTGCGCGATTTGGCATTAGTCACTCCTTTGTTGCATGGTGCTGGGATTACTTTACCGCATTTTGGGTGAAAAACAGGTAGCCCGGCTCACTATTCGCGAGCCGGGCCACCTCGTTCATACCCTTACAACAGTGTTGTCTATCGCGGCAGCATCATCGGACGCTTGGAAGCGACGATCGGTGCCGGCAGTTCGGTGGAGCCGGTAAGGTACTCGTCGACCGCAGCAGCGCAGGAGCGACCTTCGGAGATGGCCCACACGACGAGGCTCTGGCCACGTCCGGCGTCACCGCAGGCGAAGACGCGTCCTGGGAGGTGGCGAACTTGTCGTTACGCGCCACATTGCCTCGACCGTCAAGGTCGACCGGCAGCTGATCCACCAGCGTGGTGGTGTCAGGGTGCAGGAAGCCCACGGAGATGAGCACCAGATCGGCGGGAATCACTCGTTCGGTGCCTGGCTGGCGGGTGAACGGCCCGTTCTCTCCTGGAGCGACGTTGACGACCTTCAGACCGGTGACATGTCCGTTCTCGTCGGCGACGAAGCCTTCGGTGGCGGTGGAGTTCTCCACCTTCACCTTGGCCTTGTCCTCGTCGGAGCCCTCGAAGTTGACCGAGTCGGTGTTGTACACGTATTCGGCGCGCTGCGTTTCGAAACCTTCCTCCATGGAGGAGGTTTCCTTGTACAGGCGGGCGAAGGTCGGCCATGGCTGGTTGGCCGGACGCTCCTTCGGTTCCTGCGGCATGATCTGCAGCACGGTGACGTCCTTAGCGCCTTGGCGCAGGGATGTGCGAGGCAGTCGGAACCGGTGTCGCCGCCGCCGATGATCACCACATGCTTGCCTTCGGCGGTGATGTCGTTGACCGGCTTGACACGTACATGCGACGTGTGGCGTCCGGCAGGAACTCCATGGCGAAATGGATACCCTTGAGCCCGCGGCCTGGAATCTTCATGTCACGCGGCACGGTGGAGCCGATGGCAACCACCACTGCGTCGTAGCGGGAACGCAGGTCATCCCAGGAGATGTCCTTGCCGATTTCCACGCCGGTGCGGAACACGGTGCCTTCGGCTTCCATCTGCTCGACTCGGCGGTCGATGAGGCGCTTGTCGAGTTTGAAGTTCGGAATGCCGTAACGCATCAGACCACCGATGGCGTCATCACGCTCGTATACGACCACGGTGTGGCCGGCACGGGTGAGCTGCTGGGCGCAGGCGAGACCGGATGGGCCGGAACCGACCACGGCAACGGTCTGGTCGGTCAGACGCTGCGGCGGCAGAGGCTTGACGTAGTCAAGGCTCCATGCCTGATCGATGATGGTGCGTTCGTCGTTCTGAATCATCGTGGCCGGCTGATGGATGCCAAGCACGCAGGCGGCTTCGCACAATGCCGGGCAGATGCGACCGGTCACTTCGGGGAAGTTGTTGGTTTCGGACAGACGGTTGTACGCGTCCTCCCACTTCTCCTGACGGACCAGATCGTTGAACTCCGGAATGATGTTGCCGAGCGGGCATCCGCTCATGCAGAACGGGGTTCCGCAATCCATGCAGCGGGCCGCCTGCTCGGTGGTCCAGGACTGCAGGCCGGATTCGGTGTGAACGTCGAACCAGTCCTTGATTCGCTCTTCAACGGGGCGTTCGGCCAGTTCGCGACGGGTACGGACCTTCAGGAATCCACGAGGATCTCCCATGTCAGCGCGCTCCTTCCATAACCTGCTCGTACACCTGTTCCCAGACGCCGGGCGTATTGAAATCGATGTTCTTCTCCTCGGCTTCCTTCATCGCCTTCTGCATGGCGAGGAAGTGCTTCGGAACGATGTGGGTGAATCGCTTGGCGCTGTTTTCCCAGTCGTCAAGCAGGGCCTTCGCGAAGCGGAGCCGGTCTCTTCGGCATGCTGCTTGACGAGACCATGCACCAGCTTGTCGGCATCGGCGTCAAGCGGCTCGAACAGCAGCGCGCCGTTGGTGGCGGCCGCCGGGTTGACCTGCTTCATGTCGAGGTCGAGCACGTACACGTTGCCGCCGGAGAAGCCCGCGCCGAGGTTACGGCCGGTGGAGCCGAGAATCACGACCGTACCGCCGGTCATGTATTCGCAGCCGTGGTCGCCCACGCCTTCCACCACGAAGGTGGCGCCGCCGTTACGTACGGCGAAACGTTCGCCTGCGCGGCCGGCCACGAACATTTGGCCGGAAGTCGCGCCGAAGCCGGTGACATTGCCTGCGATCACGTTCTCGTGCGGATCGAAGGTGATGCCGTCCTCTGGACGGACCACCATGCGGCCGCCGGACAGGCCCTTGCCCGCGTAGTCGTTGACTTCGCCGTAGACGCGGATGGTTTCGCCACGCGGAATGAACGCGCCGATGGACTGGCCGCCGGCACCATGGAACGTCATGTCGATGGTGTCGTCCGGCAGACCTTCCTCGCCGTAGCGCTTGGTGATCTCATAGCCGAGCATGGTGCCGAGCGTACGGTACACGTTGCGGATCGGCATTTCGATACGCACGGGCTCCTTCTTGTCAAGGGCGGGCTGGGCAAGCTCGATGAGCTTGTTGTCGAGCGCCTTGTCGAGCTCGTGGTTCTGATCGATCGTCTTGTGCAGGATGGTTCCCGGAACCGGGCCCGGCTGCATGAGCACGTTGCTCAGGTCGATGCCGTCGGATTTCCAACGCTTGATGGCTTCGTCCTGGTCGAGGCATTCGACATGGCCGACGGCCTCTTCCAGCGTGCGGAAGCCGAGCTGCGCGAGCAGTTCGCGGACTTCCTCGGCGATGAACATGAAGAAGTTGACGACATGTTCCGGCTTGCCCTTGAAGCGTGCGCGGAGCTCCGGATCCTGGGTGGCGATGCCCTGCGGGCAGGTGTTCTTCTGGCAGGCGCGCATCATGACGCAGCCTTCGACGATCAGCGCGGCGGTGGCGAAGCCGAATTCCTCGGCGCCAAGCAGCGCGGCGATCACCACGTCGCGACCGGTCTTGAGCTCGCCGTCGCACTGCACGGTGATGCGGGAACGCAGGCCGTTCAGAACCAGCGTTTGCTGGGTTTCGGACAGGCCTATCTCCCACGGGGTGCCGGCGTGCTTGATGGCGTTGAGCGGAGCCGCGCCGGTGCCGCCGTCATAGCCGGAAATCAGCACCACATCGGCATGGCACTTGGCCACGCCGGCAGCGATGGTGCCGACGCCGAATTCGGAGACGAGCTTGACGTGGATGCGGGCCTTCGGATTGGCCATCTTCGCATCGTTGATCAGCTGCTTCAGATCCTCGATGGAGTAGATGTCGTGGTGCGGCGGTGGGGAGATGAGCTCCACGCCCGGGGTGGCGTGACGTACCTTGGCGATCCACGGCGGAACCTTGGCTCCCGGCAGGTGGCCGCCCTCGCCCGGCTTCGCGCCTTGGGCGAGCTTGATCTGCAGGTCGGTGGCATGCACCAGATAGTCGCTGGTCACACCGAAGCGTGCCGAAGCGATCTGCTTGATCTTGCTGTAGCGCAGCGGATCGTTGATACGATCCTCGGATTCGCCGCCTTCACCGGAGTTGGAGCGTGCGCCGATCGTGTTCATGGCGATGGCGAGCGTCTCATGCGCCTCCTGGGAGATGGAGCCGTAGCTCATGCGCCGGTGGAGAAACGCTTGACGATTTCGCTGGCCGGCTCGACTTCGGAAATGTCGATCGGCTTGCGGGTGGACTTGAACTTCATCAGGCCACGCAGCGTCATCAGACGGTTGGAGGTGTCGTTGATGTGGTTCGAGTACTTCTTGAACAGGTTGTAGTCGCCGCGCTGGGTGGACTGCTGCAGCAGGAAGATGGCTTCCGGATCGTTCAGATGGTCCTCGCCGGTACGACGCCACTTGTAGTCGCCGCCGGTGCGCAGGTTGCGGTGCGGGCGGGCGGTCCATTGGGTCGGATAGGCACGCGATAGCGGCTGGCGACTTCCTCGGCGAGCTCGTCGAGGCCGAC
>ENA-OQHA01000427-OQHA01000427.1-human-gut-metagenome-genome-assembly--contig:-NODE-427-length-21300-cov-2.312804_pt1 | contig 21300 bp, 24 predicted proteins | sample MGYA00242558_ERZ504707 | MGnify/ENA primary metagenome ERZ504707 (study PRJEB26092, sample SAMD00036197) | human gut metagenome | host: Homo sapiens | study: EMG produced TPA metagenomics assembly of...
CACAAAAAGAAAAGACCCTGGATCCGTCCGAAGTCCAGCTTGTAATGGAACAGGAAGAAGAGATCCTTCCGGATGTCAATGTGGATATAGAGCAGATCCAACGTATACTGGAGAACCTTCTGGAGAACAGCAGGGAAAATATGTAGAAAGAAAAACCGGTGGAGATCTGGCTGCGTGTCAGAAAGGATGAAAGTCATGTAATCCTGGAATGGAAAGATAACGGAGACGGCGTGCCGGAAGAAAAGATCGGCAGGATATTTGACAGGTTTTACAGATGCGATGAGGCCAGAACAAAGAAGGGAAGCGGTGTCGGACTTTATGTGGTAAAATACATTATGGAAGAGCATGGAGGAAGTGTGGAAGCTGTGAATGACGGCGGGCTGAAATTGATACTGCGCTTTCCAAGAGCTGATAAAATATGTGAGGAGTGAATGTAGGATGTCCAGAATACTGATCGTAGAAGATGACAGGAAGATTGCACAGTTAGAAAGTGATTATCTGGAGAGTAACGGATATGAGACAAAAATCATTGAAGACGGGAAAAAGGCACTTTCCGAATTGAAAACGAATCATTATGACCTGATACTTCTGGATCTGATGCTTCCGGGATGCAGCGGATATGATATCTGCAGGAAGATCAGGGATGAGATAGACATTCCGATCCTTATGGTGACGGCACGGACAGAAGGCGTTGATGTGATCAGGGGACTGGGACTTGGTGCGGATGATTATATCACGAAGCCATTTGATCCGTCACAGCTTGTCGCAAGAGTACGTTCACATCTGAAGCGTTATGAAAGGCTGACGACCAGGCATAAAGAAAGAGAAGAGAAAGAAAATGCACAGGAGCAGATCAAAGTAGAAGATGTCGTGATTGAGCCGCAGACATGGAGAGTATGGAAAGCAGGAGAAGAAGTGAAGCTTCCTCACAGGGAATTTGAACTTCTCGTATTTCTGGCAAAGAATCCGAACATTGTATTTTCAAAGGAAGCATTATTTGAAAAGATATGGGGATTCGATTATGTGTCGGATGCGGCAACCGTATCGGTGCATATCAACCGGTTAAGAGAAAAACTGGAAGACGATCCGAGAGATCCGAAGATCATAGAGACAGTATGGGGAGCAGGATACCGCCTGAATAGATAGTATCGGCAATATGCCGAAAAACAGGAGGTAAGGCCTGTTACAGAGAGAACAGAATTGTAAAATGTTACGAAATAAGAAAAGCACGCAGTGGGATATTGCGTGCTTTTTGAGTGCGTGATATTATTATAGTATAGTATGCAAGATAAGAAATCAGAGATTTACACAGTGAATCAGTAGTTATAAGGAGAGCGTATATGTCAGTAACAATACAACAGATCGCCGAAAAAGCAGGTGTATCAAGAGGAACCGTAGACCGGGCACTTAATAACCGCGGCCGGATCAACCCGGAAGTGGCAGAAATGGTGAAAAGAACCGCCGAAGAGATGGGATATGTGCACAAAGCAAGAAAGAGACAGAAAAGTGCCGGAGGAAAGAAAAAGATCGGGATCGTAACACAGCTTTCGGGATCTTCCTTCATGCTGGAAGTCAAAAGAGGAATACAGACCGGAAAAAAAGAACTGGAAGAACTTGGCGTAGAAGTGATCGTAAAAGAGAATACTTCCGTTCGTGAAGAGGACCAGTTGCGTGCAATTGACGAACTGGTGAAAGAAGGAATCCAGGGACTGGCACTGATGCCGGTAGATACCGAAGGCGTCAGGGAGAAATTAAACTGGCTGGTGAATGAAAAGAAGATTCCGGTCGTGACATTCAACTCGGATATCGTAGGAACAAAGAGATGCTGTTTTGTCGGAATGGATAATAAGTTAAGCGGGCAGACAGCAGCAGGGTTATTCGGGATGATGACCAGAGGCGTCGGAAAGATCCTTGTCATTACCGGATATTTCAGCAGTATGCTGAATAACTCTCGTGTAGACGGATTCGTAGAAGAGATAAAGAATATTTCACCAAAGCTTGAGATTGCCGGCGTGCAGGGAAGCTTTAACAATGCAGATGAAGTGGAACACATTATAGAGAATGCCATGATGAGTATATCCGGGATTAACGGAATCTTTGTGGTATCCGGCGGACAGGAAGGCATCGTCGAGGCATTCCGCAAACTTGGTGTAGAGCAGCGGCCATATGTTGTGATCTATGACCAGACTGCAAAGAATGAAACACTGTTAAAAGAAGGAACCGCAGATTTCCTGATCGATCAGAATGGGTTCGAACAGGGATACCGGCCGCCGAGGATCCTTGCAGATATCTTGTTGAACGGAACCTATCCGGACACAGAATATCTGTATACAGGAATCGATATTAAGACAAAATACAACCTGTAAGATAATCCGGGGTACACAGCCCTGATACCAGAGATGCAAGAGAAGGTGCCAGTGGCAGGTTTTGCAGATAAAGGATGATTAGAATGATAATAAGACAGAGAAGAGGAAAACAGATATCAGCTTTATTACTCATGACGGTAATTCTGTGCTGCGGCTGCAGTAATCACAGTTCCTGGCAGAAGGCAAAAGACCGGTATGTGGTAGGAGTTGTAACCAAATCCAATACCAGTGAGTACTGGATGTCGGTGAATTCCGGCATGGAAGCGGCAGCTGCAAAATATGACATGGATGTGATCACGCTTGCTCCGGATTCGGAACTGGACCGGGAAGTTCAGGAAAAGCAGGTGGAAAAGCTGATCGATCAGAATGTGGATGCGCTGGCAGTTGCACCGATTGACTCTTATCATGTTCCGGACTATCTGGATGAAATAGAGAAAAAGAAGATTACGGCAGTATGTTTTGACAATGGAATGGTGGGCGGAGAACTTCCATATATCGGAATCGACAATCATAAGACAGGATATCAGCTGGCACAGGAACTGGCAGAACAGTTAGACCACAAAGGCCAGGTAGGAATTGTGGCAGGTGATTTAAAACAGAAAGGCCACAGAGAACGTGTGGAAGGATTTGAAGAATATATGAAGTCCGAACCGGAGATGACGGTGAAGTTCGTAGAAAGCGGCTATGCCAATCTGCAGATGTCGGAACAGAAGTACGGGATCTTATGGGACAATATCCGCAAATCAGGGGAATTATGGCGACCAGTGCTGTCACTGCGATGGGACTTGTTGATGAATTGAAAGATACTGATATCAAAATTGTGGCAGTGGATGAACAGGAAGATTCCCTTAAGGCAGTAGAAAATGGGCAGATCTTGGCGCTTGCGGCACAGTCGGGATATGAGATTGGTTATGAAACGATTCACTATATCCAGAATCTGCGGAACGGAAAGCATCTGAAAAAGAAGTATTATCTGAATGCAGAGATACTGACACAGGACAATGTAAAGGAGTACAGAAAAAAAGATGAAAGTCAGAAGTATAAGAAGTAAGGTCCTGATCGCAATCACCGGGATCACACTGCTTACGGCAGCAGCCATGGCTTTCGTATTTTATGGAAGGTCATCCCGGATGATTGAGGAAAATTACATAACAGTGCTCAGTCAGAGAACCAGGCTGCTTACGGATACCGTAGATGATATGTTAAAAAATGTATGCAATATCGATATCAAAGCATCCTGTGACAAAGAGATCAAAGAGGAACTGGAACAATATCTGAATGACAAAGATGAGAAACGGCTGAACAATATCTCAACAAGATTACGTACATTTTCCAAGATGGATCAGGCAATCTCCAGTATGTATCTGGTGATCCCAGGCGAGAGTCAGTTTGTTACAACGCTGGATTATCCGGTGTACAGAAGTGGACTTAAGGAGGATAACCTTCGTCAATTTGAAACACTATGTGGAAAAAATGGCGGACCGGCGATCATGGATGATCTGGTGCACAGCAAAGATAAATTATTACAGTTTACGGAAAAGGTAACCGGAGAAGATGGACAGGTGATCGGTTATCTGTGTGCGAATATCGAAGAACAGAACTTAAGATATGATTATCTGGAAGATCCGTCGAATCAGGAACTGGGACAGATCGAACTGATCGAAGACGGCAGGATCATTGCAGCCAGAGAGCAGTCCCGGATGGGCAATAAATTTCCGGTAAAGAAGTATAAAAATTTTATCAGTCATTCTGAAGTTACCGGGGCAGATAAAGAAAATATATACATTTACTGTGAAGGAAGCTTTTCCGGCTGCGGAATTTTTGCCAGTGTAAAGAGAAGTGCCGTATTAGGTGACCTGGCGCAGATGCGGAAATATGTATTCGGTGTGGCGGCCGTGTTCGGGCTGATCGCAATGCTGGCGGCGATATACATTTCAAGGATTGTCTATAAACCGGTGAGAAAGCTGATGACTGCAATGCAGTCAATTGCGGATGGCGAGATGGACACCAGGGCAGAGGTCGTATCCAAAGACGAGATTGGTCTTGCTGCGGAAGAATTTAACCGGATGTTAGACCGGATCGAAGAACTGATCGGACAGCTTATTCAGGAAGAAAAGAAGAAAAAGGATGCGGAACTGGAGGCACTGCAGTATCAGATCACACCGCATTTTATGTATAATACACTGAATTCGATCAAGTGTTATGCAATGATCCACAATGAGAAAGAGATTGCAACGGTCATCGGGGATTTTGTAGAGTTATTGCAGACATGTATACGGAAAAAGGGCACATTTCTGACTGTTGCAGAGGAAATACAGGTGTTGAAGAATTATATTCATCTGCAGGAATTCCGCAATGGAGAAGAATATCAGGCAGCTTACGCGATAGAGCGCGAAGCAGAGCAATGTCTGATACCAAGACTGATCTTACAGCCCCTTGTAGAAAATGCGTTGATTCATGGACTGGATCTGAAAAATAACAGAAAACATTTAACGATAGAAGCGTATACTTCCGGCTCCAGACTTTATATGAAGGTCAGGGATAACGGAAGAGGAATGACACAGGAACAGATTGAAGAATTATTGAAAAAGAAGGGAAAGAAGACGAAGGGACTTACGGCAGTCGGAATACCGAATATTCAGGAAAGACTGCAATTATATTATGGAACACAGGCAAAGCTTTCGCTGAAAAGCAGCGGAGAAGGTACAGAGGCAACGATCTATCTGCCTGTGAACAGAAGTGAGGATGAAGAATCATGAGAAAAGCATTACTGGCGGACGATGACTTTCTTGTGCGGAGTTATCTGAAGATGTTGTCGTCATGGGAAAAGGCAGGATTTGAGATTACGGCGGATGTAAGAGATGGGGAAGAAGCACTGGAGGTGTTGGACCGGGAAAAGATAGATCTGGTTGTTACTGATATTGCAATGCCGCTGATGGACGGGATCGAACTGATCCGGGAAATCCGGAGAAAATATCCGGACATCTATGTGATCGTACTTAGCTGTCATGATGAATTCGAATATGTGAAAAAGGCGATGAAAGAAGGAGCAGACGAGTATGTATTAAAGAATACACTGAATGAAGAAAGTCTGTATACGGTTCTTGAAGCGGCGGAAGAACATATCCGGCAGAGCAAGGAAGAAGCAGGTGTGAAAGATCAGAAACAGCAGACGCAGGAACATGCGGATATGAAAAAGGATCCAGAAGAAGATAACAATGCAGATGCTGACGGGAAAACGGGAGAGAAGTCGGATCAGACAGGAAATATGAATGAAAAATTCCTGTTTTTTAACCAGATCCTGGCGGGAACCCTGTCCGGAGAGGAACGGGAAGAAAAAAGAATCCGGGCAGGAATACGTGGAAAATATAAGAACAGTGCAGTGATCGTGATCAAAAGAGAAGAAACAGAGTATACCGAGGATCCGCTGGAAGAAGCAAGAAAAGAGCAGTATAGTCTGGAATTCTACAGGCGTATGCAGGAAAAGTTACAGTCAAGACCCGGCGAATCCGAGACGGAAAAAGAAATGATCTATCTAGGAAATGGAACATATTGTTGCTTTCTGGATCTGTCAGATGAATACAAAAGCAGTGTGATGTATCAGCATCTGACCGGAACGGCATCGGCGTGTTATAAGATCTGTGCGGAAGAAGAGGAAGCCTACAAGATCGGTGTCAGTAATATCTGTATTGGAGCAGATGCACTTCGCCAGGCATATCAGCAGGCAAGGATGATGATAAAGAATAGTTTCTATGAAAAGGATGGAATTGCCTATTATGAAGCAGATAGAGCGATGGGAAAAGAACTTCCGAAAGAAGCAGAAACACTTTTGGAGGAGGCAGAGCTGTTAAAGAAGAAAAGTGAAAAGGATAAATTTCTTCTCATGGCCGGGACAGTAATACAGGCGTTCAAAAAAGAGCGGTGCGACAGTCAGCTGGTACGGCAGTGGTTCCGGAAGCTGGAACATAAGTTACAGGTAGACGGCTCAAGGGCGGACCAGCATTTTGGCTATATCGGAGAGGTGAAAAAAGAGCTGGAACATCTGGCAGAGCAGGCATTTGAATGTGGCGAACCGAATATCCCGGAAGATTTAAGCCAGGCAGTTAAGATTGCAGCGGATTATGCGGCGAGACATTACCGGGAAGCAGTGGGACTTGGTGATGCGGCAGAAGCGGCAGGCGTGAACAGCACCTATCTGAGTTATCTGTTCAGTCAGGAGATGGGGATTGGATTTGCCAACTATCTATTGAATCTGCGGATGGAACATGCGAAGAAGTTATTAAGAGAGACCAATCTTAAGATGTGGCAGGTAGCAGAAGAATCGGGATTCAATGATTACCATTATTTTTCAAAAGTATTTAAAAAAGCAGAGGGGATGAGCCCGGCGCAGTACCGGAAGCATTCTTAAAAATAAAAGATACAGTTGTTTTTCTATATGTAAAGGAAAAAGCAACTGTATCTTTTTTGCGTGCAAATACCTGGCAAAAAAGAAAGCACAAAGAAAAATCAAAAAATAAAACCCAAAAAAAAGACACAAAAAGTGTGGAAAGCAATACCTGAAAAAAGACACAAAAATCAGAAAAAATACCATCTAAAAATAAAAGTACAACATTTCAAAAGAATTCTCCCAATGCCGGAACAGGCGGATCCTTAGTATTATATAGTTACAAAGAAAAACATGAAAGACATAGAAAAAACATCATAAAGAAAGAGGTAAGAAAAATGTTTGACAAAAAGAAAAGTAAAACTTGGAATCGCACCAATCGCATGGACAATGACGACATGCCGGACCTTGGAAGTGAGAATACATTTGAACAGTGCGTAAGCGAGATGGCACTTGCAGGATTCACAGGATCGGAAGTCGGCAACAAATATCCAAAAGATACGAAAGTCCTGAAACATGCACTGGATCTTCGAGGTGTAGAGATCTGCAACCAGTGGTTCTCAGCATTCCTGATCACAAAGCCATTCGAAGAAGTAGAAAAAGAGTTCCGTGCACAGCTTGCATACTTAAAAGAAATGGGAGCAAAAGTGATCGGAGCTTCCGAGCAGAGCTACAGCGTACAGGGCATGCTTGATACACCGATCTTCGGACACAAATATGTGATGAATGATGAAGAGTGGAAGATATTCTGTGACGGAATGAACAAGCTTGGAAAGATCGCAAAAGAGGAATACGGAATTGCACTTACCTTCCATCATCATATGGGAACGGTTGTACAGAATGCAGATGAAGTAGAGCGCATGATGGACAATACGGATCCGGAATATGTAAGTCTCTTATTCGATACCGGACATTTCGCATACTGTGGAGAAGACCCACTGGAAATGGTGAAGAAATACGCAGACAGAATCAAACATGTACATCTGAAAGACATCAGAAAAGACATGGTAGAGAAAGTAAAGAAAGAAGAATTAAGTTTCTTAGACGGAGTCAGAATGGGAACGTTCACAGTACCTGGAGACGGCGATATTGATTTTGATCCAATTTTCAAAGTTCTGGAAGAATCAGGATATACCGGATACATGGTAGTAGAGGCAGAACAGGATCCGGCAAAAGCCAATCCACTGGAATATGCACTGAAAGCAAGAAAGTTCATTTCTGAAAAGACAGGATTATAGAAGAAAAATACAATCTGCAGACAAAATCATCCAGGAAAAATACCGGGAGATTTTCCAAAGGGATAAAAACGGAACTGAACAAAAATATAGAAATAAAAAGATTATAAACGCGAAAAGGAGAAGAAAAAATGGTTAACGTAGGAATTATCGGAGCAGGAAGAATCGGAAAAGTACATGTAGAAAGTATCTGCACACAGGTAAAGGATGCAAAAGTCAAGATGCTTGCAGACCCATTCATGAATGATGAGACTGCAAAATGGGCAAAAGACATGGGCGTAGAAGCAGTTACAAAGGATTATAAAGAAATCCTTGCAGACCCGGAGATCGATGCAGTGCTGATCTGCTCATCCACAGATACACATTCACCAATTTCGGTAGAGGCAATCAAAGCTGGAAAGCATGTATCTGTGAGAAACCAATCGATCATGATGTAGCAAAGATCAAAGAAGTCATCGATGCATTAAAAGACAGCAATGTAAAATACCAGGTTGGATTCAACAGAAGATTTGACCATAACTTTGAAGCAGTACAGAAAGCAGTAGCAGACGGAAAGATCGGAGATACACATATCATCAAGATCACATCCAGAGATCCGGAGCCGCCATGTGCAGACTATGTAAAAGTATCCGGAGGAATCTTCCTTGACATGACAATCCATGATTTTGATATGGTACGTTTCCTTGCAGGATGCAATGCAACAGAAGTATACGTAGAGGCAGCCGTACTGGTAGACCCTGCAATCGGAGAAGCCGGAGATGTAGATACGGCAGTCATCACACTGAAGATGGAAAATGGTGCGATCGCAGTGATCGATAACTCCAGAAAAGCAGCTTACGGATATGACCAGAGAGCCGAAGTATTCGGATCCAAAGGAATGGTTGCCGTATCCAATGACTCTACATCATCCGCAGTCATCAGCAATGCAGATGGCGTAACAGGTGAGAAACCATTATATTTCTTCCTGGAGCGTTACATGGCAGCTTATGCAAAAGAGATCAAGTGCTTCATTGAAGCAATCGAAAATGATACAGACACACCGCTTGGCGTTATGGACGGACTGCAGCCGGTACTGATGGGACTTGCAGCTAAGAAATCTCTGGAAGAACACCGTCCGGTTAAAATATCTGAGATCACAGTCTAGAATATAAGTAGTATAGGGCATAAAAAAAGAAAAAGATCTGTGAAGCATGAATTTACAGATCTTTTCGCATATCAAGAGAGACATGAAATGAACCGGAAAAGGAAGTCATTTTATGGAGGAAAAGGAGAGAAGAGACGTGGAAAGAAAAAAGGCGAACAATGCAGCAAACGGAAAACTGTCATGGCCGGTCAGATTATCTTATGCCGGAGGCGACGTGGCATGTAATGTAGTATTCGGTATGGTCGGAACACTTCTGACATTATTTTATACAGACTATGTAGGAGTGGCAGCAGCAACCGTAGGTCTGATCATGCTGTTATCCAGATTCTTCGATGGATTTTCCGATATGATCATGGGAATCATCGTAGAAAAGACCAATTCCAAATGGGGAAAATCAAGACCATGGATCTTGTGGATGAGTGTACCATATGCGCTGTCTGCGATCCTGTTATTTACTGTACCGCATACGATGGGAGTGGTTCAGTCGATCTATATTTTTGTAACTTATAACTTCTGTACAACTGTATGTTATACAGCAATCAATCTTCCATACGGAAGTCTGTCGGCCATGATGACACGTGTATCATCCGAAAGAGATATGTTAAGTGTAGTACGAATGGGATTATCACCGCTCGGTAAGATTATTGCCGTTACCTGTACCACTCCGCTGGTTAAACTATTCGGTAATGACCAGGCAGCATGGGTAAAGACGATGACGGTATGGGCAGTCATCGCCCTGATCTTACTTCTGATCTGCTTTATAAACTGCAAAGAGACTGTTGTGATCGCAGGACAGGATAAGGCGGAAAAGGTTCCGGTAAAGAAAGGGTTAAAACTTCTTCTTACCAACCAGTATTTCTGGGCTGTATTATTACTTTGGATGTTCCAGAGTGTGTCATTTAGCGTATCAGGAACGATCTTACCATATTATTGCAAATACATTTTCCACAATGATACATGGCTTTACAGTGCACTGTATCTGACAGAAATTCTGACACTGGTTGTATGTATTTTCTTATGTGCACCGTTGATCCGTAAGTTCGGAAAGCGAAACATTGCTCTGGCTGGAAGTATCATTGCCCTGGTGGGTCATCTGTTATACTTCCTGAATCCATACAGCATTCCATGGATGGTGATGAGTTGTGTTGCAAGAGCAGTCGGCCTTGCTCCACTGAATGCAGTTGTATTCGGTATGATTGGTGATGTAGTAGAATTCGGACAGTGGAAGACACATGTACGTCAGGAAAGTCTGATCTTTGCCGGTGGTTCGATCGGAACGAAAGTCGGTGCCGGTGTGGCATCTGCAGTTATGACAGGACTTCTTTCTATGGGTGGATACATCAGTACGGCGGCCGGAAGTGTCACTCAGCCGGACAGTGCATTACATATGATCGTGAACATTTACAAAGGCGGTCCATTGATCGTTGCAGGTGGTGTGCTTGTAGTACTTCTGTTCTATCATCTGGATAAACAGTATCCGGATATCATGAAAGAACTGATCGAACGTGAAGCGAAAGGAGAACTGTAAAATGAGAGAACATACGATTGTTACCATCAGCCGCCAATACGGAAGCGGCGGAAGAGAAGTTGCAGAGATTCTTGCAAAGAAGATGCAGGTGCGCTGTTATGACAGACAGATCGTATATCTGGCAGCAGAGAAAATCGGAAATGGCGATCTGGATGTGGAAAGCATTCTGGAAGAAGCATATAAGGTGCCGGGCAGTCACAGCGGTTTCTTCGGCGGACTTGGAATCGGAAGCGATGTCATCCCGGACTATAATAAGATGTATAAAGAGCAGGCAGCACTGATCCACAGACTTGCAGATAAATTCGGAGGAGTATTCCTGGGACGCTGTGCAGATGCAGTACTTGCAGATACACCGGACTGTTATCATATCTTCATTTATGCAGACGATGCATTTAGAGAAAAAGAAGTAAAGAAGCATACGAGGCATTTCCCTGAAAGAGATGGATAAAGAAGATGTATCCAGACAGAGATATTATAATTATTATACCGGCAGGACATGGGGCGATCCATTGAATTATGATCTGATGATCAATACCGGTAAGATCGACCTGGAAGATGCGGCAGATCTGATCATAGATTATATCGAGAAAGTACAAAGTGAATAAAGAAATAAAAAAGCAGACATAAAAAAGATGAGCCAGTGCGGACGTGAAAAATATATTTTTTCTGTCTCATTGGCTTTTTTATACCATAGTATGCAAGAAAAGTTGCCAGTGGCAAGTTTTCTGTATTACCATGTGTTTGAAAGAAATTGCCAGTGGCAGGTCTTGCAGATACGGTTATATTTGAAAGCTTTTTGTGAAAAAGTCAGAATATAAAAACGTTTTGATATGAATTGTGGTAAAATAATGGTAAGATAAGAATGTACAGAAAGGAAGGATCGGTATGAAAAACTATTCAGAAGATGCAAGCAGACAGTATCACATTCAGGTTGCAAAAGGTGAAGTCGGACGTTATGTGATCATGCCGGGAGATCCGGGCAGATGCGAAAAGATTGCTGCGTATCTGGATGATCCGGTGCTGGTTGCAAGCAACCGGGAATTCACCACTTATACCGGAATGCTGGACGGGGAAAAAGTCAGTGTGACGTCGACCGGAATCGGAGGACCGTCGGCAGCAATCGCAATGGAAGACTGGTACGCTGCGGGCAGATACATTTGTCAGGATCGGAACCTGCGGTGGAATGCAGCCGGAAGTAAAAAGCGGCGATATCGTGATCGCGACCGGTTCGATCCGCATGGAAGGGACAAGTAAAGAATATGCACCGATCGAATATCCGGCAGTTGCCAATCTGGAAGTAACGAATGCACTGGTGCAGGCTGCAAAAGAAGATGGCTGCACCTGGCATACAGGAGTGTACAGTCAAAGGATGCATTCTACGGACAGCATGAACCGGAAGCAATGCCTGTCGGCTATGAGCTGCTGAACAAATGGGAGGCCTGGAAGAAGATGGGATGTCTGGCTTCCGAGATGGAATCAGCGGCATTGTTCATCGTGGCCGGTAAATTACGTGTCAGAGCAGGTGCATGCTTTCTTGTTATGGCAAATCAGGAAAGAGAGAAACTCGGACTGGAAAATCCGGTGGTACATGATACTGATATGGCAGTTAGGACAGCGGTCGGGGCAGTCCGGAATCTGATCCGGCAGGATAATGAAAAAAATAAGTAGAATCATTCGGAAAATCATGTATAATACTGATTACCAGAAATGGAATACGAATATAAAAGCGGGGAAACAAGATGGGGAAGACAGAACAAAGCAAAACATATCATACAAGTCAGTTGATTGAGACGGCGATAGAACAGTTGAAATATTCTTATACACCGTACTCCGGCTTCAAGGTCGGGGCAGCACTGCTGGCAAAAAATGGAACGGTTTATACCGGATGTAATATTGAAAATGCGGCATACACACCGACAAACTGTGCAGAAAGAACGGCATTTTTCAAGGCGGTAAGTGAAGGCGTGAAGGAATTCGATGCAATCTGTATCGTAGGAGGAAAGAACGGAGTCCTGACAGAATATGCACCGCCGTGCGGAGTGTGCAGACAGGTGATGATGGAATTCTGTGATCCGGAAGAATTTCAGATCATTCTTGCAACGGATGTAGAACATTATGATATCTATACGTTGAAGGAGTTATTGCCGTTGGGCTTCGGACCTGGAAATCTGAAAGAAAAGAAGACCGTATAAGGGGGAAAGGCAATATTCAGGAAAAAAGTGGAATGTTGAAATAGAAGAAAAATGAAGAATGTAAAATGGAGGAAATGATAAAAGCAATATGACAACAGAAGAATTAACAGCACTACCAAAAGTAGAACTGCATTGTCATCTGGACGGGTCGCTGAGCCGTGGATTTATAGAAAAGAGGCTGGGACGGGAAGTATCACAAAGTGAGCTGAGTGTATCCGAAGACTGCAGAAGTCTGAATGAATATTTGGAAAAATTCGACCTTCCGGGCAAATGCATTATGGATGAGACAGGACTGAAAGAAGCCGGTTATGATGTATTAAAAAGTATGAAACAGGAAAATGTATGCTATGCAGAGATCCGTTTTGCTCCGCTTCTGTCCGAGACTCCGGACATGAACTGCAATAAAGTGATCGAAGCACTGCTTGCAGGACTGGAAAAAGGAAAACGCGATTTTGGCATAGAGTACGGAGTGATCACGTGCGCGATGCGCCATCACAGTGAAGAAGAGAATGCCCGGATGCTGCGGACTGCCAGAGAATATCTGGGACACGGCGTGTGTGCGGCAGATCTTGCCGGGGCGGAAAGCCTGTATCCAATGTCAGAATTCATGGAACTGTTCAAAAAGACGAAAGCACTTGGCATGCCATTTACCTTACATGCCGGTGAATGCGGAAGTGTACAGAATATCCTTGATTCTGTGGAAACCGGAGCCGGAAGAATCGGACATGGAATCGCAATGAGAGGATACGCAGATGTGCAGAAAGAATTGCAGAAAAAGGGTATCGGTATCGAGATGTGTCCGATCAGTAATCTGCAGACCAAGGCAGTGGAAAGTACAAAGAACTATCCGATGCGGGAATTCCTGAATGCCGGATTAAAGGTAACAGTAAATACCGATAACCGTACAGTCAGCAATACGACACTGACAAAAGAACTGGAATTCATCCAGAAGAATTATAGAATCACCGATGAAGAGATTCATCTTATGATGCGGAACGCAGTGGATGTGGCATTTGCAGATGATGCGGTGAAAGAAGGATGTTGAAGTATGTATAAAAAGCTGGAAAAATGTTTAAAAAGCATAAGAGAAAAGACGGATTTCAAACCAGAAAAAGCAGTCATCTTAGGATCGGGCCTTGGAGATTATGCCGAGAAGATCAAGATAGAAAAGATCGTAAAATATACAGACATCGAAGACTTTCCGGTATCGACTGTTCAGGGGCATAAAGGTCAGTTTGTATTCGGATATGTGGAAGATGTTCCGGTTGTACTGATGCAGGGAAGGGTACATTATTATGAAGGTTACCCGATGCAGGACGTTGTACTTCCGACCAGACTGATGGGGATGATGGGAGCAAAGAAGATCCTTCTGACCAATGCGGCAGGCGGAGTCAATCCATCATTCAGACCGGGTGACTTTATGCTGATCAAAGACCACATTACGACAGCAGTACCAAGTCCGCTGATCGGACCGAATATCGAAGAACTCGGAACCAGATTCCCGGATATGAGTGAAGTATACAGTAAAAAACTGCAGGATATCATCCGTAAAAGTGCCAAAGACTGTGGAATACCACTTCAGGAAGGCGTATACGTGCAGCTGACCGGACCAAACTACGAGACACCGGCAGAAATCCGCATGGTCAGAAGCTGGGGCGCAGATGCAGTCGGTATGAGTACCGCCTGCGAAGCATGGCAGCAAGACATATGGGAATGGAAGTGTGTGGAATCTCCTGCATTACGAATATGGCGGCAGGTGTCAGCAATGCGAAACTGAATCACGCCGAAGTTCAGGAGACAGCGGACCGCGTAGCGAAAGATTTTGAAAAACTTGTGACAGATGTGATAGCTGCTATTTAACTGATTAACGAGATTAGTTTCATGGATCTTGGATGTTTATAAAAATAGAGGTAGCATCATGACTAAAAGAGAAAAAGAATTAGAAGATTTATTTCAGAGATGGATGAAAAAACAGGGAGAAGAGAAAGGATGGGAAAAAACTACTGTAGGAGGACGTGAAATATTACGGATACATTTTACAAAGGATGGAATGGTGGATCCTGAAGCTTATGAAGTTTCTTCTTGTAAAATTCTGGTCGTACTTAAGGAAGCTAATATTGCGGATAATAAAACGGAAGAATGGTTAAAGGAGCATATGATAGACGATCAGAGATACTGGTATCGGGAATTTGTTAATGGCACTATACAAGAGGGTGTTTGGACAGATGAAAATGGGTGTAGAAAAAAATCTGACAACATACCGCAAAAAGAATCAATTGGAAGAATGGCATACTTGTTACAGAAGTACACAAAAAATCAAAAAATAGATGCCAATAGACCTAGCGGAAAAGAAATTCAAGATGCTGTAAAGCAGGTCGCATTTATGAATTTAAATAAACGTGGCGGATCACAGAAAGTTAATGAGAAAGTACTTAATGATTATGTAGAAGAATATAAAAACGAGATAAAAGAAGAAATTGAAATTTTGCAGCCAGATTATATTATCTGGTGTGCGGGTGAAAAGCCAATGGGAAAAATCTTAGAAAAGAAAAATGGGATTGAAATGTTACACCCGGCAGCAGGAAGGTATATTTATAGAAATAATGAAGAATTGGGATTTGAAGGAAATGTTGAAAAATGGGAGAATTATTATAGAGAGTTTGGAAGAGTCTCAAAAGGAGCAGAATATTTAAAGGTGTCTAAAGGTGTAGAAAAATAATATAAGAGTCTTTAAATCTAGAGTAGAAAAGTTCAATAATAAAAAATAAAATTTCTTGTTAAAGAGAGCGTAAATATGTTATCAATATTACAAAGGCTACCGCTTCTGCCACTTAATTCTTCAGCATTCTATATCCACGGAATAAAAGTCAGGAACTCTTTCCAGTGAATGTGGAGAAAGTGTTCCTGCTTTTATGGAGACCCGGGTATCCGCCAGCCTGATAAATTAAATGGAAAACTTCAATTCAAAAACCTCCGCCGGTATATAATGCTTACTAACCACAAGTATCTCCTCATTCTCATCATACACATTCTCCTGTGTCATAAGGAAAGAATCGTGGCTGGAAAGCTTATAATTCTTTGCAGAGAAGTTACCGGCAGTAGAATATGTAACACAGCGGCTGCAGTGATGTCCCTGTTCATAGCAGGTATGCTCCAGAAATTCCAACAGTGCATCTGTGCTGTTCAGGTCGATCTGCAGCCTGCCGACCAATTCAATCGGAATAAAGCTTAAAGAATATGCAATGGTATGTCCTTCATGCTTATACCAGCGGTCGACGATGACAACAGCGGCGGTGTAGTGGTCGAAGTTGTCTAAAATGGATTTTGACGGCGGCTCGATACGGAAATCCAGTTCGACACTGTCCAGTTCTTCCTGACAACTGTCGTAGACAGGATGTGTCATACTGCCATCAGAAGACAGCATTTCATCTGAAGCGCTGTCTTCCGCATCTGCAACAGCTGCGGAATCTGCAGAACCGGCTCTCTGGGGATGTTTGCGTCCCCTGGAACCGGCAGCTTTAGGCTCACGCACAAAATGTCCGACACCCTGTACATCTTTGATCAGTCCGTCTTCTCTTAATAAAGTAAGTGCTTTCCGCAGTGTCATACGGCTGACATTCATAGTCGCGGAAAGTGTAGTTTCTGACGGAAGCTGTGAACCGGGTTCATAAGTTCCGTTCTGGATCAGTTCATATAATTCATTGTATATTTTTACATGTTTTAATTTTCTTGTTTTAGACTTGTCTGTTTTTGTTTCCATAAATTCAGTTACTCCTGTAGATTAAAGATATAGAAATAGCAGGGGAATAAGATCTATATAGAAGCTTCTATTTATATATTATGAGCATGTATAATCCGATTCAAACCCTGTTAAAATAATAAAAGCAAATATGGCAAAAGTCAATGTTATTTCCGACTTGTCTAATTTACACAACCAGACATTGTAAAAGATGCACAAAAACAGACAAGGATATTTGTAAAATATTGCGTGTTGCAAATATACAAGTATAGATATAGAATAGACAACAGCGAGACAAGTAGTAGACATGTATAAAACAATATTTAACATTTTATTTTCAGGAGGATGAATATCATGCAGAATTATTCAGGAGAAGAAGGATTACAGTATCATTTACAGATCAGACCGGGAGATGTTGGACGTTACGTTATCATGCCTGGTGATCCAAAGAGATGTGCAAAGATCGCAAAACATTTTGACGATGCAAAACTGATTGCAGACAGCAGAGAGTACATCACTTACACAGGTTACTTAGATGGAGAAAAAGTAAGTGTAACATCAACAGGTATCGGCGGACCGTCAGCATCTATCGCACTGGAAGAACTGACACTTTGCGGAGCAGATACATTTATCCGTGTCGGAACATGCGGAGGAATTGAACTGGATGTCAAAGGTGGAGATATCGTAGTTGCAACAGGAGCAATCCGTATGGAAGGAACAAGTAGAGAGTATGCACCGATCGAGTATCCGGCAGTTGCAGACCTTGATGTAACAAATGCACTGGTTGCAGCAGCAAAAGAACTTGGACATACATACCATGCAGGTGTGGTACAGTGTAAAGATGCATTCTACGGACAGCATGAGCCGGAGAGAATGCCGGTAAGCTATGAACTGCTTAATAAATGGGAAGCATGGAAACGTATGGGATGCAAAGCTTCTGAGATGGAGTCAGCAGCACTTTTCATCGCTGCAAGCCATTTAAGAGTACGTTGCGGATCTAACTTCCTTGTAGTAGGAAATCAGGAAAGAAATGCACTTGGAATGGAAAATCCAATCGTACATGATACAGAAGCAGCTATCACAGTTGCTGTAGAAGCAATCAGAAAACTGATCAAAGCAGACCGCGAGAAATAAGATCAGAACGGAGGAACGAGATGAAAGTCTTTTTAAATTTATTGGGGATTGTGGTTGTAATCGGACTGATCTTTCTGATTTCCTGGGATCGTAAGAATATCCGCTGGAAAGCAGTAGGAAAAGCAATCATTGCACAGTTTGTCATTGCGATCTTACTTGTAAAAGTCCCGGTTGGCAAGATGGTTGTGTCTGCCATATCGGACGGTGTAACAGCAGTTATCAACTGCGGACAGAATGGTCTGTCATTTGTATTCGGAAGCCTTGCAGACAGCAGTGCTCCGACAGGAAGTATCTTTATCGTACAGACACTTGGTAACATTATCTTCGTATCTGCACTGGTAAGCTTGCTTTATTACCTTGGAGTGCTTGGATTCGTAGTAAAATGGATCGGTAAAGCAGTTGGAAAACTGATGGGGACGACAGAAGTAGAAAGCTTCGTTGCAGTTGCCAACATGTTCTTAGGTCAGACGGACAGCCCGATTCTGGTCAGTAATATATCGGAAACCTGACAGACAGTGAGATATTAGTTATTCTGGTATCCGGTATGGGAAGTATGTCAGTATCCATCCTCGGAGGATATCATGCACTTGGTATCCCGATGGAATATCTTCTGATCGCCAGCGCACTGGTACCGGTTGGAAGTATCCTCGTTGCAAAAATGTTACTGCCGCAGACAGAGCCTGTACAGTCTATCACAGACGTAAAGATGGACAACAAGGGCAATAACGCCAACGTGATTGACGCCATCGCAGAAGGTGCCGGAACAGGTATGCAGATGGTAATTGCTATCGCTGCATCTCTGGTTGGTATCATCGGTATCGTTGCAGTAATTAATATGATTCTTGGATTTGCAGGAATCAGCCTGGAGCAGATTTTCTCTTATGTATTCGCACCGTTTGGTTTCCTGATGGGACTTGATACCAATCAGGTACTGATGGAAGGTGCATTCCTTGGAAACAAACTGATCGTAAATGAGTTCGTTGCATTCCAGGATCTGGGAAAAATCTTATCATCCTTAGATTACAGAACAGGAATCGTATGCTCCATTTCCCTTTGCGGATTTGCGAATCTTTCAAGCCTTGGTATCTGTGTATCCGGTATTGCTGTACTCTGCCCGGAAAAGAAGAGTACACTTTCAAGACTGGTATTCAGAGCAATGCTCGGTGGTGTATTCGTAAGTATCTTAAGTGCGATGATCGTAGGACTGATCACACTGTTCTAATATAAGATCAATTATAAGATTAATGTTAAGGTTGATATTAAGTATAATTGAAAATATATAATGAAAGCAGATAGAGAATTCTGGAACAGGAATGCAAATACATTACTGTTCCAGATATTTGACATATGAGAATTAAGAAGGTGTATAATATGAACGAAAAGAAATATAAAAGAATATTTACCGTAGTCATAGATTCACTCGGCGCCGGAGAGATGCCGGACGCCTCTTCTTATGGTGATGCGGGGACAGATACCCTGGGACATATTGCGGCAAATGTAGAAGCGTTTAAAATTCCGAATCTGCAGAAACTTGGAATTGCGAACTTAAAAGATCTTGCAGGTATTGCACCTGTAGAAAAACCGTTGGCTTATTATGGGAAATTAAGAGAAGCAAGCAACGGAAAAGACACCATGACCGGACACTGGGAGATGATGGGACTTCACATCACAACTCCGTTCAAGACATTTACAGAGACAGGATTCCCCAAAGAACTGATCGATGAACTGTCAAAGAGAACCGGACGTACGATCATCGGTAATAAGAGCGCCAGCGGAACAGAGATCCTGGAGGAACTGGCAGAAGAAGAGATTGCAACCGGTCATATGATCGTCTACACATCTGCGGATTCTGTTCTTCAGATCTGCGGAAATGAAGAGACATTTGGCCTGGATGAATTGTACCGTTGCTGTGAGATCGCCCGTGAGATTACGATGAAAGATGAGTGGAAAGTCGGACGTGTCATTGCAAGACCATACGTCGGCAAGAAAAAAGGCGAGTTCAAACGTACCAGTAACCGTCATGACTACGCATTAAAGCCATATGGAAGACTGCGTTGAATGCATTGAAAGATGCAGGTCTGGATGTCATTTCCGTTGGTAAGATCTTCGATATCTTTGACGGAGAAGGAATCACAGAGTCAAATAAATCCAAGAGTTCCGTACACGGAATGGAGCAGACAATCGAAATCGCAAAGAGAGATTTCGAAGGATTCTGCTTTGTCAACCTGGTAGATTTCGATGCACTGTGGGGACACAGAAGAGACGTCAAAGGATATGCACAGGAACTTGAAAAATTTGATGTCAAACTCGGTGAATTATTAGGCGAACTGAAGGAAGACGATCTTCTGATCATCACCGCTGATCATGGAAATGATCCGACACATACCGGAACCGACCACACAAGAGAAAAGGTGCCGTTCCTTGCGTATTCTCCGTCTATGAAAGAAGCAGGAGAACTTGAGGAAGCAGACACATTTGCCATTATCGGAGCAACAATCGCAGACAACTTCGGTGTTAAGATGCCGGAAGGAACGATCGGACATTCGATCCTGGACAAGCTGAACTAAAAGAACTGAATCAGACAAACTGAAAATTAGTAAACCTATCACAATGAATGAAAAAAGAAAGGCAAGAGATTATGAATACAAGTGAAGTTTTAAAAATTGTTGACCACACATTATTAACACAGACAGCTACATGGGAAGACATCAAGACAATTCTTGATGACGGAATCAAATACGAAACAGCTTCTGCATGTATCCCGGCTGCATACGTAAAACAGGCAGTAGAATACGTAGAGGGAAAACTTCCAATCTGTACAGTTATCGGCTTCCCGAACGGATACAGCACAACAGCAACAAAAGTATTCGAGACAAAAGATGCGATCGCTAACGGAGCATCTGAGATCGACATGGTAATCAACATCGGATTCTTAAAAGACGGAAGATACGATGAAGTAGAAGAAGAGATCCGTCAGATCCACGAAGCATGCGATGGAAAGATCTTAAAAGTCATCATCGAGACTTGCCTTCTGACAGAAGAAGAGAAGATCAAGATGTGTGAAATCGTAACAAAAGCCGGAGCAGAATTTATCAAGACATCTACAGGATTTTCTACAGCCGGAGCAACATTTGAAGATGTAAACTGATGCATGATCATGTCGGAGAAGGTGTGAAGGTAAAAGCTGCAGGCGGAATCAGCTCATTCGACGACGCAAAAGAATTCATGAGCCTCGGAGCAGACAGACTTGGAACAAGCCGTCTGGTAAAGATCATGAAAAATACAGATAACGGTGCAGGATACTAAGATATGAGTTCTTTGTGTGCATTAAGCATTGTAACAGCAGTCCTCTGTGGTATCTGGTCTTATCTTGCAGGAATTGCCGGACTGATCGGCTGGGCCGGCTTTGCAGGATGCACCACCTACTTTGCCTGTGGAAAACATGGCATGAGCGGGGTGAAAAAGACCATGATTACGAATCTGACAGGCGTCCTATGTGGAATGACGATCATCACACTTAGTAAGATCAATCCGTTATTCGGGAATCTTGGAATCTGGTGCGGGATCATTACATTCGT
>ENA-OQHA01000428-OQHA01000428.1-human-gut-metagenome-genome-assembly--contig:-NODE-428-length-21298-cov-2.909499_pt1 | contig 21298 bp, 20 predicted proteins | sample MGYA00242558_ERZ504707 | MGnify/ENA primary metagenome ERZ504707 (study PRJEB26092, sample SAMD00036197) | human gut metagenome | host: Homo sapiens | study: EMG produced TPA metagenomics assembly of...
TGAGTAGAACCGTTGATCTTATCGAAACCATAAGCCAGTCAATACCCATCATACCAATCATCGGCAGGAAGATACGTACACCTACTCCGGCAGAACGTTTCAACTGGAACGGGTTGAAGTTACTTACATCATTCCAGGCGTTACCTGCTTCTACAAATCCCAAAGCATAGATACTTGTTGAATTTTCCAACATCAACGGATAACGTAATTCAGCTCCCAGGCGGATGTATGCATAACCTTCACTACCATACGGAGTTAAAGATCCGTTTTCGTAACCACGCAATGCGATTGTTTCTGAAGCGTAGTTGTAACTATATCCTGTCATACCGTCACCACCTACATAGAATGTTTCAAACGGTGAGCGTTTGTATTTGTTGAAGTGTCCCAGAATACCAAACTCTGTACGTGTCATGATAACCGGACATTTCTGGATATCCATCAGGGCTGTATAAGTTTTTGCTTTGAATTTCCATTTGTGGTATTCAATCCACTTATACATGCTGGCTGCTTCATCATAATTATTCTTTCCATAAGTAGAATAATCTTTCTTACTGAACAGTGAGTAAGGCGGAGTAATCTGCAAAGAAGCGCTGAATTCAGAACCGTAACGCGGGAATATCGGGTTATCGGTTGAGTTACGTGATAATGTCAGGTTCAGGCTTAAGCTGTTACAGTTACCGGTATTCATGTACTGTCCGTTGTTCAGCATGATATACAGATAGCTCCAGTCTTTCAACATGAATCGCTGGTAAGATAATTCTGCCATTAATGTAAAGTAGTCGTCCGGCCAGCGTAGACGTTTACCCCAACCTAATGACAATCCGAACATCTTGATAGACTTGTCAGGGTCGTAATATGATTCGTAATTGTCATAATAACCACCATAGTAGTTTCCATATCCACTTAAGTAGTTATAGTAGTTGTTCATATATGCAGAGTTGTAATACTGACTGCTGACGTCTGTCTGTACAGAGTAGAATGCTGATACAGACAATGAATTAGGACGTTTTCCACCAAACCAGGGATCAAGGAATGATATACTGTATGACTGGTAGTACTGTCCGTTGGTTTGTCCACTGATGGTCAATGTCTGACCGTCACCTTGTGGAAGGAATCCACGGAAGTTATCATTCTTGCGGAACAAGTTTGCAAATGAGAAGTTTGTAAACTTCAAACTCAATTTACCAATAATACCTGTTTGTCCCCAACCAGCTGAGAATTCTACCTGGTCGTTTGCTTTTGATTCAAGTCCCCAGTTAATATCAACCGTTCCATTTTCGTAATTTGGCTGAACATCTGGTTTGATGTTTTCCGGATTGAAGTGTCCCATCTGTGCAATTTCACGGTAAGAACGTTCAAGAGCTTCTTTACTGAACAAGTCTCCCGGACGGGTACGAAGTTCACGGCGGACTACATTTTCATACAACCGGTCGTTACCGTTGATACGTACATGACTGATACTTGCCTGAGGACCTTCTACGATACGCATTTCCAAGTCGATAGAGTCACCGTCGATATTTACTTCTACCGGATCAAGGTGATAGAATACGTAACCACGGTTGTAATAATTGTTACCGATAGCATCTTCATCGTTACTGATACGGTCGTTCAACAGTTTCTGGTTGTATACATCTCCTCGCTTCATTCGAAGTTGTTCATTCAGGAGGTCTGAAGGATAAACTGTATTACCTACCCATGTAATATCTCGCAGATAATATTTGTTACCTTCATAAATCTTCATGTAGACATCTACTGTCTTTTCATCATAGGGAGTAACGCTGTCTATCTCGATAATTGCATCACGATATCCCAGCTCATTATATTTGTCTATGATCTTCTGCTTGTCTTCTTGGTATCTTTCATCGATGAACTTCTTGGCACGGAATAAGTTGACCAGTTTTCCTTTTTCATTGGTCTTTTTCATAACGCGCTTCAATTTCTTGTCTGTCAGTACACTGTTGCCATCGATTGTAATCTTGTGGACTTTTACTTTATCTTTCTTATCGATGTTTACATCAACATATACCTGTTCCTTGTTTGCAGGATCTTCGCTTTCTACAATATTGATTTCTGCGTTTTTGAAACCTTTATCATCGAAATGTCTTTTGATAATGATCTTTGCACGGTCTATCAGGTTAGGAGTAACCTGGCTTCCTTTTGCCATACCCAATTTTGCCTGCAAGTCTTCACGTTCGCTTTTCTTTACTCCGTGGAATCGGATATCAGTAATACGTGGGCGTAAAGACAAATGGATATACAGATAGATTTTATTGTCTTCTATTTTTTCTGCTGTGATTTTAACATCAGAGAATAACCCGTGACGCCAGTAGCGTTTGATAGCACTGGTAATGTCATCACCCGGTACAGTGATTGTCTGTCCTACGGCAAGTCCTGAGATTCCAATCAAGACATAATCTTCGTAGTTTTCAATATCTGTAACTTTTATGTCGGCAATTTCATACTTTTTGGGTGTTCCATTATACAAAATTACCGGCTGGTCGTTTTCTGTTTTGTTATTTTCTTGTGCATTAACAGTTGAATAGCTGAAAATGCAAGCCAAAGCCAATAGAATGATAGAAAGACAGTATCGCATTTTTTACTTCAATATTTGTTCACTTGTTTTGCCAAATCGGCGTTCTCTTCGTTGATAATCACAGATTGCTTTACATAATTCTTCTTCCTTGAAGTCAGGCCAGAATGTATCGCAAAAATAAGATTCGGAATAGGCACATTGCCATAGCATATAGTTGCTGAGGCGGATTTCTCCCCCTGTCCGTATCAGCAGGTCGGGATCAGGCATAAAGTTGGTTGCCAGATATTGGCTGACCGTTTGATCGGTTATATCATTTATATTCAGTTCTCCACAAGCCACCTTCTCTGATATTTCTTTGACTGCCTTGGTTATTTCCCATTTTGAAGAATAACTCAATGCCAATACCAGACACATACCGGTGTTTTTTGAGGTTCGTTGTACACATTGATTCAGACGATTCAGTACATCGGCTGGTAATTTTTCAGTTTCTCCAATAATACGGAAACTGATATTGTTTTCATAAAGGTTTCTTCTTCGATAGATCTATCAGAAGACTCATTAATGCTGCTACTTCGTCTGCTGGGCGATTCCAGTTCTCGGTAGAAAAAGTATAAAGTGTGAGATATTTTACTCCCAGATTTGATGCTTCTTCTGCAATGACATGAACAGTTTCTGCACCCGCCTGATGTCCGAGCGAACGAACTAGTCCTCGCTGTTTTGCCCATCGCCCGTTTCCATCCATGATGATGGCGATGTGGGCGGGGATTCGTGTCTTATCCACTTGGTCTTTATATAGCATAGCTTTTGGATTATAAATGTATTATTCCCATTTAGGAAGGAATCCAAAATGGTTAATTCGTCCTCTACTCATGTATCCGTTGTTCCAGATTATCCAAATAAAGTTATCTTTGTCAACAACACACGAATAACTTCCTTCACCCTTAACTTTTCCTCTGTTATACAATTCTACGAAAGATGTACCTTCTGTAGCAAATGTCATATCTTCTTTAACGGTTTCCCATGTCAGACCGTTATCTGTAGAACAGAAGAGTGTACTGAACGGATTCTTATAGTCTGTATAATCTTTACTTGTAATTTCACCGCCGAATACATATAGCTTCTTGTTATAATAAATCAATGAAGGATCAACAATATTCGGACATCTGAAGGTGTCTGCTTCTTCATAATTATAAGTACTCCATGTATTATCGTTTGTCAGGCGTGTAGAAACGATACCAGAACCATCTGCTTTTTCTGTATTATATCCCATAACGACAGCACGGGTCAGGCTGGTATTGTAAGAAACCGGAATATTTACCGATAACGTTCTTGTACCTTTGCTAGGAAAATCTGTTATATTATAATTTTCTGTTGTTCCACTATTGGCTTGTACATCATATACATACGATTCATCTTTGGCAGTGCGTGCATATAACAGATTGTCTATGCCAGCAATAAGTTGAGACAAATTAGAAACCGAAGACGCTTCGTAACCATTATCTGTCAGTTTATACAAAACCTGTTCTACGAGGAAGTAAATATTACCTTGGCAAAGTGTTGCAGAGTAAGTATCTGTAGCATCAGGCAAATTAATTGTTGTCCATGATGTTCCAGGCGTTCCGTTTGAAACAGACGTGTATTCAACTACCTGTTTGCCATTCTGTGTAGTTCCGAATACATAAATCTTATCATTGGCATAAACTGCTTTTTGCTTGATTAAAGTGCCGGAAGTAAATCCTGCTCCGATGGGTTCTTTTGTCCATTGTAAAGAGTCAGGTTCCTGATTGTGAACATTGATTTTTACACGATAAGCCTTACCCATTACGCCGCTATAAGCCAAAACTTTGAAGGAAAGTCCTTCTGTTGGAGCAAATGCAAAGTTGATAGAATCGCTTGAAGTCCAGAGAGTATCTTTGGCTTCAGCTCCTTCTGAATCGATTTTACCATACAGAATATAATCAGTGTCAGCTGTGATTTTTGTGAGCACTCTTGAGATATCAGTTCCAACAGGAAGTGAATCTTTATTCTCAATGGTTCTCATAGCCTGATTGATGGTGAAAGGATAATTTGCCATGGAAATGGTATCCGTATATGTAGAATCTTCTCCTTTCGAGTCTTTTCCAACTCTCTTGACATGCAGTGTACCAAGTGAGAATGAAGTAATGCTTGTTTCAGAACTATAAGTAACCTGCTCAATATCATTGTCCAGACATGAAGTCATTGCAGACATCGTGACGAGTAAGCTAACTAGCAGTATGGGTAAAAACTTTATTTTCATTTATAAAATTGTCTTTGATTACAAGTTGCAAAAGTAGAAAGTTTTTTTTCGAATAGGAACTTTTATATCAAGTTTTATATAAAATTATGGATAAGCGTAACTTTTTTATCTGTGAATTGGCATATTTTTGTGCTTATTTTTCATAATGAATGATGGTGTTTTTATCTCTTGACAAAACCTGTTTGCCATATCCTGCAGGAACAACAGGGTGTTTTACTCCTTTATGGAGTAGTGCTTCAGAGTATTCTATATAAATTTCATCCCATATTTCTTCGTCAATAAACGATTGCAAGAGTTGACTTCCTCCTTCTACGAGTAATGACTGAAGTTTGTTTTCGTATAATATTTGTAATATTTGTGGCAGAATATTCTGATTGAAATCCAGTTTGTAGTAAATAATATTTGTCGTCGATTCTTTTTCTAAAGCTGTAAATACCCATGTCGGGGTCTTACCGTCGAATAATTTTAAGTTCAAAGGCAGAGTCAGCTCTTTATCTATAACCAGTCGGATAGGATTTTTACCATACCAGTTGCGTGTTGTGAGTGAAGGGTTATCCAGTAAGGCTGTTTTACGTCCGACCAGGATAGCTTGATGTTCTGCCCGTTGCTTATGTACATACATGGATGTTATTGGAGTAGAAAGTATAACAGGCTGGCCGCTTTCACGATTCACATCAATAAATCCGTCTGCCGATTCTGCCCATTTTAATGTTATGTATGGGCGTTTCTGGATATTGAAAGTTACGAAACGTTTTATTAATGCCCGACATTCATTCTCCAGAACTCCGACTGTCACTTCAATTCCGGCATCTCTTAATTTCTGTATACCTCTGCCTGAAACAAGTGAAAAAGGATCGACGCATCCTACTACTACACGAGGAATACCTTTACTTATGATTAAATCGGCACAAGGAGGTGTTTTCCCATAGTGAGAGCATGGTTCCAGACTGACATAGATGGTAGACTTTTTAAGCAAACTCTCATCTTTTACAGAACGGATTGCGTTGACTTCGGCATGGCCTTCTCCGCAACGTACGTGGTAACCTTCACCGATAATATGATCGTTGCAGACAATTACGGCTCCTACCATTGGATTTGGTGCAGCATTGCACATCCCGTTACGCGCCAGTTGTATGCAGCGGCGGATATATTTTTCATCTTTTGTCATATTCGGTTTGTTTTTTATTCTTACATTTGTACCTATGCATCCTATTTATACTTACATCAGGCAGACGCTTGCAGGAGTTTACCCGGAAGAGGAAACAGCGGCATTAGCAAAGTGGATATTGACAGATGTATTTTGTCTGTCCACCACGGAACTCTATGCGGGCAAAGATATGAATTTTTCTAAGAACGAGTGTGACAGGCTGGAAGATATTCTTTCCCGCCTGAAACGATATGAACCTTTACAATACATATTGGGTAAGGTCGATTTTTGTGGATTACCTTTTGAAGTGGCTCCTGGAGCTTAATCCCCCGGCCCGAAACTGCTGAACTGATAGACTGGATTATCTCGGATTACACAGATAAAGCCGGAGTACGGATTTTGGATGTAGGAACGGGTAGTGGCTGTATTCCTATCGTATTGGGCAAAAAATTAAAAGACAGTAAAATAACTTCATGGGACGTGTCAGAAAAAGCATTGGATATTGCTCGGCGGAATAAACTTCTCAACCAGGTTGATATCACTTTGGCTCAAGTCGATATATTCGATACTGCGTTACCGGATATTCATGTCGATGTTCTGGTGAGCAATCCTCCGTATATTACAGAGAAAGAACGTAGCGGGATGGAGCGAAACGTATTGGATTGGGAGCCTGAACTGGCTTTGTTTGTTCCGGATAGTGATCCGCTCTTATTCTACCGACGGATAGCAGAAGTAGGTTGTGACATTTTAGTTTCAGGTGGTACTTTGTATTATGAGATTAATCGGGCATATGGCAAAGAAACAGTGCAGTTGCTTGAAGGGATGGGGTATCAATCTGTAGAATTAAGAAAAGATATGTTTGGCAACGACCGTATGATAAAAGCATTCAGACCATGAAAGGATATACCGAAGATGAATTGAAATATAAAGCCGAAGCATATTGCTCAACGGCCGAACATTGCCCTTCTGAAGTAATATCTAAGTTGAATCTTTGGGGAGCCGATGATGTAGTGACAGAACATATTCTGGAGCATTTGAAAAAAGAACGTTATCTGGATACTCAGCGCTTTTGTAAAGCTTTTGTTTGCGATAAATATCGGTTTGCGCGTTGGGGTAGGATGAAAATTGCTCAGGCACTTCGTCAGAAGCAACTTTCTTCGGAAGATATTGCTGCAGGTCTGGATGAAATAGACGAAACCGAATACTGTGAGAACTTGAAAGAACTGTTGCGTCAGAAGAGTAAAACTGTTTCGGGGAAAAACGAATACGAACGCAATACAAAACTTATTCGTTTTGCTGTAGGCAGAGGGTTTACAGTAGATGAGGTGTTGCGCTATATTAAACAGAAAGATCCTGATGAATTTATGGACTGACATACGGGATTTCCTTTTTCCTCGCTTATGCCTGTCGTGTGGGAAGAAACTCTTGCAAAGCGAAGACGGACTTTGTATATCCTGTTTTTCGTCATTACCATATACGCATTTAGGTAATACTTCAGGCAATGAAATGGAGAAATGCTTTTGGGGACGTTTTCCGGTTGTTCGTGCTTCTTCACTTTTTTATTATGCAAAAGGAGGAGATGTAGCTCAGATTTTATATGCCATGAAATATCATGCGCGGAAAAAACTTTGTTGCAGGATGGGTGAATATATGGCTGGAGAATTGTGTGATTCCGGCTTTTTTGAAGGAATAGATTATCTGCTTCCGGTTCCTTTGTTCTCTTCCCGATTGCGTCAGCGAGGATATACCAAAGTGAGCTTCTGGCGCGGGGTATATCACGTGTAACGGGTATCCCTCTCTGTACAGATGCAGTAGTGCGCTCTCGTAATAATGCGACTCAAACCCACAAAAGCGGTTATGCACGTTGGCAAAATGTAGACCGGCTGTTTTTGTCTACACCCCATGCTGCAAACTTGCATGATAAACATATTTTGCTGGTTGATGATGTTCTTACTACAGGAGCTACGCTGGTAGCTTGTGCCGACGCACTGCTTGGAGTGGAAAATATAAAGATTAGTGTGTTGACTTTGGCATGGGCCCGATAAACAAAATGATTTCTTTAACTAAAAAAGATACACATATATTTCCTAATCACGTAGGATTTACATAATTTTGCACCAACGTTTATCAGATATATTAAGGTTATGAAAGCTTTGGAAAGATTATTTGCAGAAAAATTGCTGAAAGTAAAAGCCGTAAAGATTCAGCCGGCTAACCCGTTTACTTGGCTTCTGGTTGGAAATCGCCTGTTTATTGCGACAACCGCAAGACTTTGTCTTATCCAGCATTACGTAATTTCGTGAAGTTGGAGCTTTGCCGCGTTATTCTTGAAAAGTTTGGTGAGGTAGACGCTATTGCCGGCGTAGCAACAGGAGCTATCGCTCAGGGTGCTTTGGTGGCAGAAGAATTGAACCTCCCGTTTGTATATGTACGTTCAAGTCCAAAAGATCATGGACTCGAAAACTTGATTGAAGGTGAACTTCGTCCGGGTATGAAGTTGTTGTAGTAGAAGATTTGATTTCTACAGGTGGCAGCAGCTTGAAGGCTGTTGATGCTATTCGTCGTAATGGATGCGATGTTATCGGTATGGTAGCTTCGTTCACTTACGGTTTCGATGTATCAGCAGAAGCATTCAAGAATGCAAAAGTAGAGCTGGTTACATTGACTAACTACAATGCAGTGTTGGATGCAGCTTTGAAGACTGATTATATTGACGAACAGGATATACCGGTTCTTCAGGCTTGGAGAGAAGATCCTGCACACTGGACTGGAAAATAATTGAAATTAAATAATTATACTGAGCACGGATTACACGGAGTGCACGGTTTTTGTCAGCAAACCGTGTTTTCTGTGTAATCCGTGCTCTTTTTTTATAAAAGATTATGGTACAATTTGAAAGCACAGTAAAACATATACCTTATAGCCAAGAGCGGGTATATAATAAATTGTCGGATTTAAGCAATCTGGAATCAGTGCGCGACCGTCTGGATATGATGAAAGATAAGTTGGGTGGTAAAATAGAGGACTTGTCTTTGACCGTGATTCATTAACATTAAAAGTACAAGGTATCAATTTGACATTGCGCATCATCGAACGTGAACCGATGAAGTGTGTTAAGTTCGAAGGTGACAAAACTCCTGTTCCATTGAATTTATGGATACAAATACTTCCGGTAACAGAAGCAGAGGCTAAAATTAAGGTCACCATTCGTGCCGAAGTGAATATGTTTATGAAAGCTATGATTTCTAAACCGTTGCAGGAAGGAGTAGAAAGACTGGCGGATATGTTAGCTATGATACCTTATTAAAAATAGAACTATGGCTCAGAAACTTTGGGAAAAAAGCGTTCAGGTAAATGAGGAAATAGACCGTTTTACCGTAGGAAAAGACCGTGAGCTGGACCTTTATCTGGCTAAGCATGATGTTTTAGGTTCGATGGCTCATATTACTATGCTTGAAAGTATTGGTCTGTTGTCGGCAGATGAGTTGCAGGTTCTATTGGCAGAACTGAAGAATATTTACGCTTCTGCCGAACGTGGCGAGTTTGTCATCGAAGACGGAATAGAAGATGTACATTCACAAGTAGAGCTGATGCTGACTCGCAAGTTGGGAGATGTTGGAAAAAAGATACATAGCGGGCGCTCGCGAAATGATCAGGTACTGGTCGATTTGAAACTCTTTACTCGCGAGCAACTTAAGCAGATTGCTGAGGCTGTGGAAGATTTGTTCCATGTATTGATTTCTCAGAGTAATAAATATAAAGATGTATTGATGCCGGGGTATACCCATTTGCAGATAGCTATGCCTTCTTCATTTGGCTTGTGGTTTGGTGCTTATGCCGAGAGCCTGGTTGACGACATGATGTTTTTGCAGGCAGCATATAAAATGTGTAACCGCAATCCTTTAGGTTCAGCAGCCGGTTATGGTTCATCTTTTCCGCTCGATCGCGAAATGACGACCCGCCTTTTGGGATTCGACTCAATGAATTATAATGTGGTTTATGCTCAGATGGGACGTGGAAAGATGGAACGTAATGTGGCATTTGCATTGGCCTCTATCGCCGGAACCATTTCGAAAATGGCTTTTGATGCTTGTATGTTCAGCAGCCAGAACTTTGGCTTTGTGAAGCTCCCCGACGAATGTACCACAGGCTCCAGCATTATGCCCCATAAAAAGAATCCGGATGTATTTGAGTTGACTCGTGCAAAATGTAATAAGTTGCAGTCACTCCCTCAGCAGATTATGATGATAATGAATAATCTTCCTTCCGGATATTTCCGTGATTTGCAAATTATCAAAGAGGTTTTCCTTCCCGCATTCGAAGAATTGAAAGATTGTCTGCGTATGTCTGCTTACATTATGGATAAGATAAAGGTAAATGAGCATATATTGGACGATGATAAATATCTGTATATATTCAGTGTGGAAGAAGTTAACCGTCTGGCAGCAGAAGGTATGCCTTTCCGTGATGCTTATAAGAAGTAGGATTGGATATTGAAGCTGGCAAATTTACTCATAACAAACAGGTGCATCATACCCATGCCGGAAGTATAGGTAATTTATGCAATGATAAAATAGTCGGTTTAATGGAAGAAATATCGAAAGGGTTTAACTTCTCAGCAGTAGAACAAGCTGAAAAAAGCCTTTTAGGTCGATAAAATATATTTTTTTGTAAAGAAAACGGGAGAAATGTTTGGAGCTTATTATAAAACTCCCTACATTTGCACCCGTAAACGCGGAAATAGCTCAGTTGGTAGAGCATAACCTTGCCAAGGTTAGGGTCGCGAGTTCGAGTCTCGTTTTCCGCTCTTCTTTGAAAGGCTGCTCGAATGGTGGAATCGGTAGACACGAGGGACTTAAAATCCTTGGCCATTGCGGCTGTGCGGGTTCAAGTCCCGCTTCGAGTACGAATCAATAGTTGTAATCCCTTGTAAGTTAATTGCTTATGAGGGATTTCTTTTTATTGACATAAACATAGCATAAACAATATCAAAATTAGGGATTAACATAAAAATCCGAGGGATTATCAACTTTAATCATGTATTATAAGATTGAAGATATCTTATTTCTTATTTTTTAAATGATTAGAATACTCCCTTAATGGCTTTTCATATGCTTCTTTTAAAATGTTATTTGCATTTGGTTTTCCCGGATGGTAAGTATCAAAAAAATAATATTTCTTGCTGCATTATATTTCAGCCAGTTTCCGCTTGATTCTATTGGTGGAGTTATACTTTGGTTTACGATATCGAAAACTCCATTGCCGCAGCATACAATAATATCTGGATGTAGTATGTCTAATTGTTCTTTTAGAAAAATGTGTATTTTTCTATGGCATATTTTTTAAGCTCAGCTGTGGAAGTAATACCAGCCCCTATATCTTTTATGATATTTATAACTGCAAATGGATAATGTGTAAACGTTTCTTTCAGTACCTTTCTTTCTGTTATTTTTGTATAATCAGGAACTGCTGACTGTGTGGTATTCATGATACCATACAGACGTTTTAACAATTCTCTCCATACCTGTTCTCTTATGCATGTCTCAAAATCATATTCTCTGTAATCTTCACCTAATAGTTCGTCTGAGTTAGGTTGTTTAAGAACAAACAGAACTTTTGGATGTATATAATTCCATAACTCTGTTGGAGAACTGTAAAATATTCCGTCGGCTACGTATGGTCTGCTTGAAAATGCTTCATACAAATTTTATCTAGTTCTTTATTTTCGACCATAATAAATTTATATACAAAAAAGTCCGACAATAAAAACTACTAAAGCCCAGTTGAGTCCTGCAACAAATAAAGTGCGGAAAAAATACTTGATTTTGGAGTCAAGCATACTGCTTCTACTCAGATGAAATAACATGGAGTAAGAAGTTACTTCATCAAAATGCTTTATTGCATAGATTGCTGTGAAAATAGCTGGAATTGCAGCGCCTATAATAGCGGTCAGAAATAAATCCATCCGTCAGCATTCAGTTGTCCTTGCTGGTTAAATATGAGCTGTTCTTTGTCACCGATAATAAACATTGCAGGCCATATTAAACAAACCAAACAATCCTTCTAGCTTGGAGATACCCCAACATAAAAATGTTTTCATGCGTTTTTAATTTTTTGGTGAGTAATGTAGTTTATTGATATGCTACAAAGGTATAGAGAGCTTGCACGGAAATACCATGCAAGCTTAATCTTTTTATACTATGATCGACTTAATCCAAATAGAAGCAATCCTCCTATAATAGTGACGAGCAAGATAACTCCTATCCAATTTATTATTGCTGCTATCAAGGAATAAATAAGATAAATAACCAGCAGTACCCCTATTACTTTTAGGGTAATAGAAAGTAAGTTCATTCTTTGAGTATGTTTTTGTGCTGCTACGACAGCATTAATTTGTATAAGTTGCTGAATCAATAAAGTTGATGACAGATCTTTACCAGATGAGCTTTCTATTATTTGTGATATTTGGTTCATACTTTTTTCATTCAACTCATTGTTGATTGCTATATTCATCTTTAACGCTTGGTCGATACTTTCCAAGCTGTCTTTGGATGCTAAGATAAAGCTTTGTATGGCTTCAGATGATAATTTGTTATTTAAGCAGGCTGTAACAAATTTTGAAATATTCACAGGAGAACTATCTCCTAATATGATACCTAAATCGGAGAAACTTTTCATTATCGTATGCAGTATTGATAAATATTATTACTCATTTCACTACTTAATTTCTTTGAAAAATCTTTCAAATTATTATCTTTTTTATATCCATCTAGACTATTTTTGATTTCCTGAATTAATTGTGAAATGGCTTTACCTTTATAACTATATGGTCCTATTGTGAATGAATTATTTATAGGATTTGACCTTATCTGATCGTAAGTTGTAGTGTATGTATATTTTTTTTGCCATTTCCCTGTTATGTTACTGCAAATTGTACAATGTTCTTTTTCAAAAATCAGTAAGTTATGGTTTTGGGTAAATAAACTGGATTTTTCAATATATGCTAATACTAATTGTGGTTCATTATCTTTCAGAACTTTTTCTTTTTTCATTAATGCACAAATATTATCAAAGCCATTAAACTCGTCATCTGTAAGATTTTCTTTATGTCCTATGATACGTACATTGGGCTGAATGTCATTTAATTAAATAAAACTATATTCATTATCATTATGAAGTAAATCCCATGTATGTAATTGCAATAATCTTGTCCTTTAAGAGTTAAAGCGATAGAATGGTCATAGTTTTCGGCCGGTCTATTAATTGTTGTTTATAATCTTTTCTACGTTCTTGAGAGGTACAGTCTAGTTGATAAAAAAGTTGCACAAGTCTAGCTCTGTTCTGTCCGATAAACGTCCAGATCTCATCATCCATTGCCAATAAATTTGTTTGAAAATTATCATCCATTTCGTTATATTTTTTATTATCAAACAAATAAATGGCTTTTAAAAGTAAGTCTACATCATTGTTGCCATTTGTTGGATAATACTTATTGTAGCATTTTGTATTTACATAAGAACTCATTAAAGTTTCTTCCCACGAAGCAGGGTTGTAGGATGCATAGAAGCCATCCTTTGTAAATGTACATTTGCTTCATTGTATCTTCCCTTTAGCATATTGCTCAGAGTATTTTCATATTCTTTAAGCCATTCCATATATTTATAATCGCCCTCTCTCTCATTATCATCTGAAGCTGTCATGGCTAAATAAAGCATATCTGGTGCGATACTTTGTAAATGCTCTTCTTTGGCTGCATTTTCGCTTTCTAGGTAATAAATGTCTCCTGAGGGATAACAAATGAAAATTTCCTTATATAGATTAGAAGCTTTTGCATAAATTCTTTTTCCTTTCGGATTTAACGGATCTGTAATTCTTAGTCCTAAAATGTCAGAATTTAGTATCAGATTATCTCTGTCTTTAAAAGTCGATGATGTATTTGTTTCTAAATATCCAAACCTTGAACCTCTGAATTTTAAATCGTCACGGCTGTAAATAGTATCTTTCTGATAATTCAATCTTCCTTCAGTGAGGTTTTCATTTTGATAGGTAAATTTTACAGGAAGATGTGGAACATACAATGTTTCCAATGTATCTGGTGAAGTTGCTTCTTTTTCAAAGTGAAAATATTGTGCAGGAAATAAGGCAGATAAATATTTTTCGGCATTTTTATTCGCTTCTTTCAATAAGCCAGCGGAAATAGCCAAGTCTTTGGCATACCGCTCTAAAGCGATTTTCAAAGGAATAATACAGTTGTTATAATCTACTTCTACTTGCTCACGAATTACATTGTTTTTCTTTTTATCATCTAAATTGGCCTTTGTGATTTGAGCATTAGGTAGGGTAATGACTGTTAATGAGTCTTTCTTGGTTTGTTCTATGTTTTCTAAGTTTATTCCGGCTTCCACTTCGTATGGATACAAAATGATGGTTCTCTTTCCCGACTGATAGAATGACACTAAAAAGTCGATATTATAAGACGAGGTTATCAATTCTTTTTTATCCATTTGCGAAATGGCATAAAGACCTGTGTTTGTAGTAGTTTCTACGAATTGATTAATTCCTGGTATCTTAGATAAAAGTAGATTTGTGACGGAATTTACATTGATATTACATACTTTTAAAATAATCATGCAACAAGCTATTCCGGCAATCAGAGGAGTGATTAATATAGTAAAAAACTTTATGGTTTTCATATGCTAGTATATTATTTATAATTAAACTTGACATAAACTTCTTGCCAACCAAAAGATTTCATTATTTCTTTTATTTGGCGCTCACATTCTGCCTGATAGTATTTTTGTAGCTTTGAGTCATAGTCGGGTTCCGACAACATATTTCCTCCCATTATTTCAAGTGCTATCAGGCTTTTAGATGCCTGGATAATACTTTCTTTTTCTTCCAAATCATTATTGGTTAGTTCTAGCCCCATGAAGAATTCTTTGGTATATACATAACCGGCTGTAGCAGCGCTTGCAGCTCCACTAACCATTCCTACGCTGCTGCCAATAAATTTTCCGAGGCGTCCTCCAAATGTGCTGCCGAGTGTACCACCAAATTTTCCGCCGATGAGAGCTCCGATACCTCCACTATCCAGCTAATAGGCTTGGCAATAGCCTTTGCTTTTTCTTCGCTTATAGGAGTCGGTTCGATTTCCTCAATTAGTGTGTAATTGCCACTTGGTATATTTACATCTACGGATATTGGAATTTGAGAGGGACTATCATATATGAGATATAACTCTTTTTTTAGAAAATCAGTTTGAGTGGAGTCTATTCTTAGAAAATTTACATCTATGTATAAATCGGCTTCTCCTTTTAAATGCAGGATATTTAATTTATCTAAATGCTCATTTGTTCCATTAGGTTTTCCATGGATTATCAGTTTGCTAAATTGAATTGTTTTAAAAATAAGTTTAGGGTTTTGTTTGATATATTCTTCTATATTGAATTTATCCATTTTTTCTTTTCAATACTATTGACCATCCATGCTCCTATGCCGAAGACAACTATACACATTGCTATTAAAGCGGCTGCGAAAATAGAAAATCTTTGTTTCTTTGTATATTTGTTTTTTAGCTTCCTTTTGGTTGATTCAATGTCGATATTATATTGTTGGGATAGCTTTAAGATTACTTCTTTTTCTTGCTTAGAGATAATACCATCATATTTTATTATTTTACTAAAAGGTCAATCGTAGTGTCCCAGTCTGTATCCTTATGGAGAAGTGAATAGAATATGGAATCTGATATTTCATTGTTATTTTCCAATACAGAGAGTAGCTTTTCTTTTATATGCTGGCAACTTTGTTCCCTGTCTTCAACAAGAAGGGATTCTTCTAGCTTGCAGACATCTTTTTCCACTTTTTTGAATAGTCTTACAAAATGTTTGCCGTTCAACAGCTTCTTCTTTTCATTGTACCGAATGTAGAAGGTCGTGATTAAAAGGTTTTCAAATATATTCTTTTCCATAGATTAAATGATTATATACGAAAAAAGAGCGTGAACAAACTTTAAACTTATCCGTTAGAGAAGGCTCTGGTAAACCTGTAATCATGAATAAGTAAAAGCAGTCCACGCCCTTAAAAGGGTGTGAACATCACTTTCAACTTATTATCTGTGATTACTAAATAAATGTACCAGACTTATCTCTTAACCAAATAATACGTTGATGACGTTCTGTTTATTATGTCTTTTCTTTATTTTATATCATACTATTCTCCTTCTCTGTTTGATACTACAAAACTAAGAAAAATGAAATAATAATTCAATAATTCAAGAACATAAATAAAAGGACTGCTTTAGTTTTGCAAAATTATGTATACCTTGCATTGTTTTATTAGGCAAGGTATGAGTTATTTTTGCATTAAATTAAAGTTTGAATTCAATGAGGACACAGTTTTGTATATGGTTGGTTAATCTTTTATTGGAGCGGGAAGTCACAAGGCTAGAAATAAATGAAGCTTGGAGAAAATCCTATTATTATGATTCTAGAGAAATTTCTAGAAATACTTTTTTAGAGTACAAGAAAAGAGCTGAAGATTTATTTGATATTGATATAGTTTGCGATCGTAGGACGAACAAGTATTATATAAAAGCTCCAGAACTGCTTAAGGCAGATCCATTGAAGCGCTGGTTGTTGTCCTCTATGGCTGCAGTTGCATGTATAGATCAATGTAAAACTTTGTCGAAACGTATTATGCTGGAGCAAACTTATGGTGGAGAGCTATTCCTTCCTGTTGTTACGGAAGCAATGTCGGCTGATTTATGTATTAATATATTGTATCAACCTTTCTGGTATGAGAAGCCGTATTTATTAACAGTTGAGCCTTATTTTGTTAGGTTATTCAGACAGCGCTGGTATCTTATCGGCTTTTCTCATAAGCATAACATGATGAGGACTTTTGCTTTTGATAGAATTCAGAATGTAAATATTTCTGATAGTAAATTTGTGATGCCGGAGGGGGTAAATGTGGATAACTATTTTTCAGATAGTTATGGTATAATGTTACAGGATAATCTTAAAAAAGAAACTATACGTTTAAAGTTCATGGCCGAACAAGGAATATATATTGAAACGTGTCCGTTGCATAGTTCTCAACGCTTGGTAAGTAAAACGGATGAGTATATGATATTTGAGTTAAATTTAAAACCGACTTTTGATTTTTTCAGGTGCTATTATCTTACGGTTCTGATGTGGAAGTTATTTCTCCACAATCATTGCGTGAGCAAATAATAAAGAGTATACAATGTTTGTCTGCAATGTATCTTTAACTATATGTACTAAATATATTCTCCTGAAAATGAGCGACTAACAAAACCTCCTAAAAGAACGCCTTATTATGGATTATTTTTGTACAAATTTTTAGAAAAATTCTCGAAGATTTGGGCAAAAGATGCTGATATTTTTTTAGAAATAAAGTTTATTAGGAATTTTCCCTTTCGCACCCTTCACAAAGTCTTGCAAACATGAGTCAGCAAATAATATTTTATGATATGTGAAGGGTGTGAAAGATACAGTTAGAATATTTCTTTTCCTTTATATACGAGCTCTGCTACATTCTTTGCTTCCAGTTTTTCCATCAGACGTTTCCGGTATGTTTGTATCGTATTTGTGCTGAGGCACAGCAGGTCTGATATCTCGGAAGTGCTGAGACCTTCGGAGAGATAGGTGAGCACCTCTTTTTCGCGTTTTGACAATTCTGGTATTTTATGTAAGTCAATATTTATCTGTTTTTTATGAAGAATGGAGAATACTTCGCTGAAATATTTATGGCCAAGTCTGATTTGAGTAATAGCTTGCTTCAGTTCGCTTGTACTTGCATTTTTTGATACGGCTCCTGATATTTCTTCTTCTGCTAATTTAGCTATAACCCATGGCTCTTCATGCATGGTATAAATCAGAATCTTGCAGTCGGACATTTGTTCCTGCAAAAGATGAATAAGCTGAAAGCCGTTTATTTCAGGAAGTTCCAGATCGATAATGCAGAGATCGAAACTTTCGGCGGATATTGTTGGCAGCAGATTCTCCATGCGGGTTATGCTTTTGCATAGTATGTTGCTTTGCTGTGAAGCGATGCTTACAATGCCTTCTGCTACAATCGGATGATCGTCGACAATCAGTAACTTGTATATATTTGGATTCATTTTACTTTAAATTGTAGTGTGAATATATTGTTGTTCTCAGACGATTCTCTTTGGATAGTACCGTCGATTGCTTTGGCACGGTCGTTTACAGTCCGAAGTCCTATTCCTCTGCTGTTTGCTTTATGAGGGGTAGTTACAGTACCATCGTCGGTTATTTTCAATGTATATTGCTTTTCGTGCTCAGCATAAAGGCTGACGGAAATACAGTGTGCATTGGCGTGTTTGACAATATTCATGGTGATTTCCTGAACTATACGGTATAATTCGTATGCTGTTTCATTCGGTATCGGGTTGCACGAACCGGATGTATATGTGACTTGTATGCCTGTATTTTCACTTAATTTGTCGGCATATTGATATAATATTTCATCCAGACTTAAATGCTCAAATTCGGGAGGCATCAGCTCATGGGAAATATTACGTACATTGTTTCTTACCTCTTTGATGAGCGTACCTAGTTCCTGTACGTTGTCAGAATTTGTGGTATTCTCTATTTTCATTTGTAATCCTAGCAGATCGTTGGCAATGCCGTCGTGCAACTCTTTGGCAAAATATTTGCATTCTTCTTCCAGGCCTTCTATGTAGCGTCGCGCTGCATTCAGCTCATTTTCCTGCTGAAGCAGTTTGATCTTTCTTTCTGCCATTCGTTTTTGTAGTGCAATGTCAGTATAACTATCAATACGATAACCAGCAGGCATCCGACGCATACGGAGGCTTTGAGCAGGAAAGCTTGATGTGCCAGTTTCTCTTGTTCCAGTTTGCTGATTTGCAGCTCTTTTTCCTGAGTCTGGAACTTGACATTAAGTTCTGCCATTTTCTGAGTCAGATTATGCTGTGCTAGCGTGTCTGTCCACATACGTGCGCTGTCCATGTATATATATGCCAGTTGCTTGTTCCCTACAGCATCGTAACATTGGGCTATTTGTGTCAGTAGTGTTTTAGGCTCGCTGCCTGTGTTCCTTTTACGCAGCCACAACAGATCTTGAAGGGCTTTTGCATAGTTTCCCCTTTTCATCTCCATACTGGCACGTACCTGAATATAGCCAATGGCTGCGATTCCGGAAGATGGAATTTCTTTCAGAAGCTTGTCTCCAAGCTGAAGATACCAGTTTACCGAATCTGCTTGCTCTTTCTTTTCGAATATTCTTAATAATGAGGGCATACATCTTATTTTCCATGTCGTGGAGTTATTGCCGGCTTGACTGGCTATTTCCCAGGCTTTTCGGATTGAATATTCTGCTTCGTCCAGCTTGTTTACTTCAACTTTAATGCCGCTACGAAGCTGCCAGGTATGGAATGCTACAAATATGTCATTGCTGTCTTGTGCATGCTGGGCGGCCAGATCTGTATATTTTTCGGCTTCGTTTAACAGACGTATGTTGAAGTAAAATATAGAACGTTGTTGTAAATATGTGTAATCCATCCTTCGTCTTTGTATTTTAGGGCAGCATCGAGGGCCTTATTGTAGTAGTAAATGGTTAAGTCGTTCATGTGCTGCCGGCGATAAAAGATAGCAAGGTCATTGTATACACTGATGTGTTTTTCCAGATCTTTGATTTGTGGCAGATAAGGAAGAACACTTTTTTTCATGTTGAAGGCTTCGTTATCTTTCCCTACGTACGACATAAGGGTAGCTTGTTCATTCAATAGGATGGGGTATACAGGAGATTGTTTTGCTTCGGGCATGGCAAAGGCACTGTCGAAAGTCTGCTGGGCTTGATCAAGTTCACCTTTTCCATTAAGCTGGCTGCACGTTCATATAACCTCATCAGCAATGTGTCGGCTGGTATTGTTTCTGAATGGAGCGGACAGATTCCCGATAATAGCAGTATCAACAGTAAATAGCGGTATATTTTTTTCATAGTGTTTAGCCGTGAATGTTCTGAGAGCAAATATACGGCTTTTATTTCCATTATTTCTTTATCAGGAAGATTTTACTTATGATTTAAAAAAATAATCACCTTTTTAGGTGACAAATAGTAATCAGTTTTATTTGTTAATTTGCAAAAACAGCAATAAAGAGAAGTTTGCTTGCTCAATATGGAGCGGGTGAACTGGGGTGGAAAGCTAATAACATAAAAATAAAGGCATATGTATATGAGAGTATTAGGAACAACAGCATGTTCTATTGTTGCATTGATTTTATCTTCTTGTGGTGGAAGCACATCTTCTTCGGAAGGTATGTTGGGTGAAATTCCTGCATATTATGAAAAGCAGGGATTGGATTTTTGTGCTCAGGTATCAGAAATAGGTAAGTCAAGTGGGTATTCGCAAGATCAGGAAACAGTTGAGAAAGTGGTTAAACTGGCAATGGATCTATCGGAGAAAAGCAAGGAAGAAGGAAAGACACTGGCTGATAAGTTGATTGGGAAGGTTGTAAGTTATCAGGAAACGGAGGGCTTGCCTTATAAAGTTGTATCGGATGTAACTATTACGGATATTGAATTACCTTCTTTTACTTTCAATTCGTTCATGTTCGACGAACTGAAAGTTGAGCTGAAATATCAGGTTATTGCTACGGAAGACATATCAGGACGTTATCTTTTTACATATTGCTTTGTAACGGATACGGAAGGAAATAATCTGGATTGTGCCTCGTTTACCGGAAAGGCTGAAGGGAACCCTATAGCCGCAGGTGATACGGTAACGGTTGCTGATGATATTAAGATAGCAATGGTATCTGCTGATGTCTTGAATAAATTTCACACTTTGAAATTTGTTTCAGAAGCTACTTATGAAGAACAGCATGAAACTATTAATAAGCAGATGGAACAATGGATTAAGGAGTATGAAACGAAAATGACTCCGGAAGAAAAACAGTAATGACTGATAGAAATATTGGGGCTTTGGAAGAAGTCTGAATGTCCTTTTTATTTAAAAATGGTTGTAAAAAAATCCCTTCACATTAGCTTGACTTTGGAGTGTAAAGCTAAGTGAGGGGATTATTTTTTAAGTGTATCAGATATGAATTATGTTAGAAAGTAGGTAATGTTACTTTAAAGAGGTCGCTGGGTTGGTGTTCACGCTGGATGACCTCTAACATTTTTTTACTATTGACGGATTTTGACTGGCTACATCGTGATCTTCATGCAGATCTTCCTTCAAGTTGTATAGTGATGGGATTCCTTTTTGATGATAAGTTTCCAGTCGCCCATACGTACTGCCATTTGATCGGTTTCATGGAACTCCCAGTATAGG
>ENA-OQHA01000429-OQHA01000429.1-human-gut-metagenome-genome-assembly--contig:-NODE-429-length-21267-cov-4.006717_pt1 | contig 21267 bp, 11 predicted proteins | sample MGYA00242558_ERZ504707 | MGnify/ENA primary metagenome ERZ504707 (study PRJEB26092, sample SAMD00036197) | human gut metagenome | host: Homo sapiens | study: EMG produced TPA metagenomics assembly of...
AAAGAAAGGCGGAAAGCACCTGAGAAAAAAGAGCTCGTAGAGATACTGCTCAACTATTTCCGTACAAAGCCGAATGAAGCATTCAGCCTCAAGCAGTTGTTCCAAGCTCTAAAACTTACAACCCATCCAGGAAAAATGCTCTGCATCGATGTAGTGGAAGAAATGTTGGAAGACAACTTCCTGATTGAAATCGAAAAAGGGCGCTATAAAATCAATGACAAAGGACAGATTCTGACCGGAACCTTCGTACGTAAAAGCAATGGAAAGAACTCGTTTATCCCTGAAGAGGGAGGAGAACCCATTTTCATTGCGGAACGCAACTCTGCCCATGCAATGAACAATGACAAGGTGAAAGTTGCCTTGTGTGCCAAACGTAAAAAGCATCAGCTGGAAGCGCAGGTAATCGAGATTTTGGAACACGCCAACGAAACCTTTGTCGGCGTATTGAAAGTCAGTAAGAATTATGCGTTCCTGCTTACGGAAACCAGCACCCTGGCTAACGACATCTTTATCCCGAAAGACAAGCTGAAAGGCGGGAAGAACGGCGATAAGGCTATTGTCCGCATTACCGAATGGCCGGAAGAAGCAAAGAATCCGTTTGGTGAAGTGATCGACATCCTCGGAAAAGCGGGTGACAACACTACTGAAATGCACGCTATTCTGGCTGAATACGGATTGCCGTACGTATATCCGCAGGCAGTAGAAGCTGCAGCAGAGAAACTATCGGCCGACATCACGCCGGAAGATTATGCCGAACGCGAAGATTTCCGCGATGTCGTGACATTCACCATCGACCCGAAAGATGCCAAAGACTTTGACGATGCGTTGTCCATCCGCACCCTGAAACCCGGCTTATGGGAAGTAGGTGTGCATATTGCGGACGTATCACACTATGTAAAAGAAGGAAGCATCATCGACAAGGAAGCAGCCAAACGTGCGACTTCTGTCTATCTGGTAGACCGTACCATCCCGATGCTGCCGGAACGTTTGTGCAACTTTATTTGCTCCCTGCGTCCTGATGAAGAAAAACTGGCTTATTCTGTCATTTTCGAAATGAATGAAAAGGCGGAAGTGAAAAACTACCGCATCCGTCATACGGTAATCAAATCCAACCGTCGGTTCACGTACGAAGAAGCACAGCAAATCATTGAAACAGGAGAAGGTGACTACAAGGAAGAGGTACTTCAACTGAATCGTCTGGCACAGATTCTGCGAGAGAAACGAATGGCTGCCGGCTCTATCAACTTTGACCGCTGTGAAGTAAAATTTGAAATTGACGAGACCGGTAAACCGCTCAGCGTATACTTCAAGGTGTCTAAAGAAGCCAACAAGCTGATTGAAGAATTCATGCTGTTAGCCAACAAAACGGTGGCAGAATACGTAGGAAAAGTTCCTAAGAACAAAAAGCCGAAGGTACTTCCTTATCGTATCCACGACCTGCCCGACCCTGACAAGCTGGATAACCTGAATCAGTTTATCGCCCGCTTCGGTTACAAAATCCGCACAGGAGGTAGCAAAGCAGAAGTATCCAAGTCCATCAATCACTTGTTAGGCGAAATTGAAGGAAAGAAAGAACAGAACTTGATAGAAACAGTGTCTTTACGCGCCATGCAGAAAGCACGCTATTCAATTTATAACATCGGACACTACGGACTGGCATTCGATTACTACACGCACTTCACCTCTCCTATCCGCCGTTATCCGGACTTGATGGTACACCGGCTGCTTACCCGTTACCTGGCAGGAGGACGAAGCGCACAAGCCGACAAGTATGAAACTCTCTGCGAACACAGTTCGGCAATGGAGCAGACTGCAGCCAGTGCAGAACGCGCATCCGTGAAATACAAACAGGTGGAATTTATGGGTGAACGTATCGGAGAAGTGTACGATGGTGTAATTTCCGGTGTGACAGAATGGGGACTCTACGTGGAAATCAACGAAAACAAGTGCGAGGGTATGATTGCCATGCGCGACCTCGGCAACGACTTCTACGAGTTCGACGAAAAGAACTACTGTCTCATCGGACGTCGTCACCACCAGAAATTCAGTCTTGGCGACCCGATTAAGATTAAGGTAGCCCGTGCTAACCTGGCTAAGAAACAGCTGGATTTCGTATTGGCTGAAACTTGACGAACCGCGTTTAAATAAATAATTTCCCCGCTTCTTTTTAGAGTACAAAAACGTTCTAAAAGGAAGCGGGGATTTTTATTATTTCACCCTGCGGTTCAACTGGTTATTCGCTTTCTCCGGACGGGACTTTCCCACCCGTTTTCCACTTGTCTTTTTCTTATTGCTCTGCTTTGCCTTGAAAGCAAACGGATTTTTCTTGTTTACTACCATACCATTCTGATTTTTCTACAAAAATAAGATTTTATTGGATTCATCACAAAATATCGTTACTTTTGCCAATTATCAAAAAGGAATGCTTATGAGCCCAATTGATTACACACATATACTGACAAAGGCTGTTGACGAACTTTCCGACAGCCAATCTTACCGTGGGCTGTTCCATCAGCACAGAGAAGGTGAACCGCTTCCTTCCGGAAAATCACTGGAACGCATCGTAGAACTGTCACGTGCCATCTTGTTCCCCGGCTACTTTGGCAATTCTACCATCAACAGCCAGACCATCAATTACCACATTGGTGTCAATATTGAAGAACTGTTCTCTCTGCTTATTGAACAGATACAGGCCGGACTGTGCTTCGGAGTGGAAAACTCAGGCCAGTGTGACTGTCAGTCACCTTGCCGTGCCACGGCTACTCAATTAGCGGCTGAGTTTATCAGCCGTCTGCCGGAAATCCGCCGGATTTTGGCTACAGACGTAGAAGCTGCGTACTATGGTGATCCGGCTGCCACCTGCTTTGGTGAAATCATCTGCTGTTACCCCGTTATCCGTGCAGTGACTAACTACCGGATTGCCCACGAACTTCACCGCCTCAACGTACCTCTTATTCCGCGTATCATCACGGAAATGGCTCACTCTGAAACCGGAATCGACATCCATCCGGGTGCGCAAATCGGACATCATTTTACCATTGACCACGGTACGGGTGTCGTAATCGGTGCGACCTGCATCATCGGCAATCACGTGAAACTGTACCAGGGTGTCACATTGGGTGCCAAGAGTTTCCCTTGCGACGAACAGGGAAACCCCATCAAGGGTATTCCACGCCACCCGATACTGGAAGACAATGTAATTGTCTACTCCAATGCCACCATATTAGGACGCATCACCATCGGTGAAGGAGCTACCATTGGAGGCAACATCTGGGTGACGGAAAGTGTACCTGCCGGTGCCCGCATCGTACAGCGAAAGAGCAAGGAAAATTAAGAAAAATTACGGACAGGCTAGATTATTCAAGAAGAAACTAAGAAACCACAATAAATAATGGCATATGAAATAATTATGGTCTATTATCTTCATATGCATTTTATTGTTAGAGATATTTACTGAAATCCATTTTATATAGTCGCATGATGAAATCTAAATAATGGAGAACATTATAAAACATCAACGGACTATTTTATAATCTCCAGAAATGTATTCCCTTGACTCACTTTCTCCTGGAATAGTTACAGAAGCAGTGCAACCATCTGGAATTGAAAATTCCCATATCCATTTATCACCTTCATATCTCCATGAACTTTTTATAGTACCGGAAACCGAATTATAAACCGCTTCTATAGAGCCTAATCTTTTATCTGGTATTGGTTTCATTATTATATGTTTAAAACCAGGATTGACAGGATCTGACGATATACCTGCAGCCGTTTCCCAAATCCACTCACATACTACACCGTATGCATAATGATTGAAACTATTCATTCCTCGAGGCCCCATTCCTTGATCAAGCATATAGCTGTTCCATCTCTCCCAAATAGTTGTAGCACCATTATCTATTGAATAAAGCCAACTTGGATTTTTTCTCTGGAATAATAAATTCCAAGCAATATCCGACATACCGTTTTCTGTCAATGTCGGCATAAGTATTGAAGTGCCTAAAAAGCCCGTCTGAAGACAATTTCCATGCTTCTCAAAATTTTCTCTTAATCGGAATATTATATCGTCTTTTATTTTTCCTTCAAAAATTCCATTCTTAAGAGCAAACAATGCAGGTGTCTGCATCGTATTCAAAATATCGGTTTTGAATTTTCCCCCTAGAGTAAAGAACTTATCCCTTATATAGTTTTTTGCATTTAATATCATTGATTCATATATAGAAGCATCTCGTCCTGTTCCAATAGCCATATCACGCATCATACTTGCATCAAGCAACCAATATGAAGCACTTAAATAATTCCAATATTCTATAGCTTCAGGCAATGGACCATTCAAGTCAAAAGCACTCCCTCCACAACTTTCCAAAGGTTCATAACTCAACCAATCCGCCCATTGATAATTACCATTCTCACCTATCAGCGTGTTATGATCATATCGTGTTTCATTTATATGAGACATGTACTTTTCCATAGCATCCCAAGACAGCTCTACAATTTCCTTGTCTCCAAACTGTTTCCAGATAGTCCAAGGTACAATTACTCCCGCATCTGACCATCCAAGGCGTGTCATATCATTACCATACTGACTCAATGGGGCAACCCCAGGAAAACCTCCAGTTTCACCTTGACTATCTATTAAATCTCTCATCCATTTATGGAAAAAAGATGAAGTATTAGCAAAGAATGATCCTGTTTCGGCAAAAACTTGAGTATCCGCTGTCCAACCTAAACGTTCGTTACGTTGAGGACAATCGGTAGGTATAGAAAGATAATTTGAACGTTGTCCCCAAAGAGTATTTGAAATCAGTTTATTTACAAGTTCATTTCCTGTCTTTATACATCCAATCTCCATTTCTTTTGAAATAGAAGTTACAGGTAAAGATTTTATATCTTTTATCACTACTTTATCTGAAACATTTATTGAAATGAACCGATAACCAAAGAAAGTGCAGCGTGGTGTATAGTTAACATCTCCTTCTGAATCTGCAAAAATATATTTAAGTTTCATCCCTGTATCTGGAATCCTAAGATTAAGACGATGGACACTTCCTTCAGGCCATCCATACCACGGTCTTTAGCCCCATTACCATCATTCAATAATTCTGACGTAACACAATTCAATACTGTCCCTTCTGCTGCACTAAAAATAAACGAAGGAACTGCAGCTGTATTTTGCCCGAAATCTATGACAAGATTCTCTCCTGGATTTATCTCCATAGGCTCTCCTGCATTATATTTCCTCTTTATGACTATTCTTACCAAAATCATTTTCATTTTTACCTTCAACACTTTCCCAGATGTATGCATTAACTGGAGCTAAAGATAAATCTTGACGGAAATAAACTTCAGCACCATCTGAAGGAAATATTTCTCCTTTAAATTCATTATTGACCTCTGGTGTACTCAATTTCTCAGGAGTTTCATATCCAAGAGGAATACGTGCATCATATTCTTCACCATCAAAAATGGCAGCATGAGTTACAGGGCCTGCAATTCCAGCTTTCCAATCTTCTATATTAGTACCATACAATTCTTTCGAACCATCTGTATAAGTCAATTCAAGAACTCCCCGAAAGGCACATTTTTTTCCAATCATACCATCATGCCCTCCAGGAGTAATTATCTTATCAGCCCACCATCCAGGAGTGACTTGAGCAGAAAGAACATTTTCATCACCTGAAGCTGTTTTAAAGCAACCAGTCACATCATAAGTAAAAGAAGTTTGGTCTTTTCATAATGAGTAAAACCAGGTTTTAATATTTCATCACCTACCAGTTTCCCATTAACATATATTTCATATACACCTAATCCCGTTGTCATCCACAATGCACGACTAACTTTCTTATCATTTTTAACTGTAGACATGAACCAACTGGTACCATCTGCTGCACGGGTACCATCATACACTTTTTCTTTAACAACAGGCGCATTAGCAACAGATATCCATAATGAAGATTGCCAACATGAATCATTAAGAGAATCTATACGAAAGACCTCTTTTGAAGATTTACCACAAGAAATCAAAATAAATCCAATACAAAAGGTAAATAAAATGATTCTAAATATTTTAATTCTCATAAGAATAAAAATTAAAATTTATATTATTAATAATCCTTCAAAACGGGAAAACAGTTCTTTTGAACAATTGGGGTACATCATAATTATGTGGTATTAGGAAATAAACGGACTTAACATACAACTTAGACACACGACTTATGAGATCTTACAAATTCTCTACATCTTAATTAACAAACAAAACACATTTAAGAGACCTGTCCGATAAAACTTAATTGCAATGATATCAAAAGAACTAATTTCCCAAAAGTATTTGATTACTGTTTAACTTATCCCAATTTTAAGGAACATGATGGTATACACACAAATTACAAATCAATCTTATTCTATAATTATCTTTCCTAATTTATATCGCTTATGAGAGTCTGAACCTTCATAAGGCAATTCCAAGACAGGAGTTCCATCAAGGGTACCAACAGAGATATAAAGTTCATAAGTACCAGGAAGGCATGTACGTGAGAATGATTTTCCAACTTCTCCCAATTGCAACCCAACCTCCTTAGCTATTATACATTCTGATTCTAACAGTTTATTTTGAGCCCGACCAGGAGCATCTACTGAAAGATCCCGAACATTAAATGAATCGTCAACTAAAACAGACACAATTCCACCTTTGAATCTTTTAACGTAAAACAAGGGTATCCACCAGGATAACAAGGAGCAACCCCAGAGTTTTTCCAACTAGATTTAATAATAAAAGGCTGATTTTTTCTCACTTTTTTAGGCCACTCTATATGAGGGACCTGAATACGGTACCCTAAACGAAGATTTATCTTTTCTATAACATCTTTATTTTCCCTCAACAATATATCCGGCCACCAATGAATAGACATATAAGAAGCATGATACTCTTCTACTGCTTTTAATAATAAGTTTTTATCCCAAGCTTTTCTCTGTACAGATCCCCCATAATGCTCATGTTCCAAAATCACAGGCATTATCGGCCAAAAATATTGCGCCATTTCATTATGATACCAACATCTTGGCTCAGGCTGTACTAATATACTATCATCACGCATAGTGACCCCACGCGACAAAGCATAATTCATAATTGGGAAATAATGTCCCCTCAAATCATGCCCTGCAAAATCATCCGAAATACACAATTGGACATGCTTAAAATATTTACAATACAAATCTATATATTTTTTTGGGTTTCAATACCCCATGAATGACCATGAAGAGGAGTAGTTATCACGGTATGCCCCTCTCCCCACATACCAAAATGACCAATATCTATAAAAGCCACATTAGGATTATTATCATACCGTTCTGCCATTTTCATAAGAAAACCTTCTAGTTTCTGAAGAAATATAGGATCATCATATTCCGGCTCTAAAAATCCATTAACTTCATAATATTTTGCACCTGCATCAAAAACCCATTGTGGAGTTCCTTGCCGTGTCCAATTTTCTGTTGATGTTATTCTAAATGCTACCTTCTTTCCACTCTGTATCCAGCGTTGAGCTGGAGTATCTAAAATTTCCCAATTAAACTTACCCTCTTCCGGCTCTACAAATGACCAAGGAATTCGTAAATACACAGTACTTACCCCTGGGAAATATTCTATAACATCACTAGGCTCCAATTTCGATCCATAATTAGCTAATACATTTGAATAAAAATGCATAGTCCACCCCATATCTGGATTAACTAATGCCTTACCGTTATCAATCATATTAACTTGCTGTTTCTCTGACATGTTCCCACTTATACCCAGTGACCAACTATCATACATATTGCCCAAAAGCAATAGTAATAAAAGATATTTTTTCATAATTCAAAGCTATCATTTAACCTATACATCACATCTATCGAATTATTCGCTACAATTAAACAAATAATCCCCTCCATTTACCAAGAATTCTATATTCTCATCATGCACTCCTAAACAGCGAATTTCCGAGGCATTCGAAACTCCGTATTTAGTCCAAACATCTTTTCCATTACACGTAATTAATTTTATTTATTTTAGGGACTACAATCAATCCTTGTGTATTAAGTGGTACAGATATTTTCAAAACTAGATTTTGTTTATTCTTCTCCCATGATACTTTAATCTTACCTTTTACACATTCCATCGTTAAGGCAACATTATTAAGTCCCGCAAAAATAGGCTTAACCATAAATTTACTATAACCTGATTCAATAGGTAAAACCCCACATACATACTGAGCTAGAACAGTTAAGCCTCCACCACTCCAAGCATGATTACTAGAACCACCTCCATAACCATTTTCACCAATACCCCATCCTTCATATAATGTACTACATTGTGGATCTTCAACCATCTCCTTAAATCTTTTCTTCATACGCTGTAGCCCATATTCTCCTTTCCCCATAAGAAATAATGCTTCCGTAACATACTTCTCCATATAAGGACTAGCATATTCTTTTGTCTGAAAAACTTTAAAAATAGATGGAAACTGTTTGCTATCGGCTAATCCACTTACAACAGCCAATGCATGTACTCTATCATCAGTATCTTCTGTATAAGAAGGACTTCTGTATACTTTTCCATTCCAGAACTTTTCATTATATGCTTGTTTAAATTCCGCCATTTGATTAGATAAAGACGTACCGTCTTTCTCATATCCCAATGCTACAGCCATTTTTTGAGCCCCTTTCAGTGCTATGTAATACCAAGCATTAAACAAGGCTTCTTTATCAATATTTGTACCCCAGTCGCCCCATACCCAAGCTGTCTGACGTACTTTTACCGTACCATCTGGATTCTTTTCCCATATATTTAGATACTTATTAACACCACCATACAAATTTTTTATTGTTTGTAAGTCTCCTGTATGAAGATAATAATTCCAAAAGCCATAATATCCAATACTTGCTAGCATCTGTCCTGGAAGTTCTTTATTCCAGTTAGAAGAAGGTATAGGAGAATAAAGAGTTCCATCTTCCTGCTGCCAACCTATCAACTCATACATACCTTTTTTAGTCAATAAATGACTTTGCGGACACAAAGCATAAAACGTTTCACCGCTTTCATTTACTGCATCTCCCCACCACTGCGAAACGAGTCTCTATCGGGGCAATCCATATAAGTGTCACGCATTGTCACTAACAATGTACGTCGTGCTTTTTCCCAGAAACGATTAAAGAACTCATCATTACATTTAAAGGAACCTGCAAAATCGGTATTATATGATGTTTCCCTGTACTTTAGTTCTATAATCTCTGCTCTTTGGGGTACTATATAAATAACTTTATGTCCATTCATCCAGCCGAAGCTCTCATATTCCTGAATACCATCCTTTGCTATATACTCAGCTCGAACATTGGCAGGACCACCTCCATAATAATGATCTGTCTTAATAGATATAATATCTCCTTTATGGGCATTCACTTTGAAGTAAGGAGTTATTTGTGCATTATAAGGAAGTTCACAAATAAGAGTATCACATTTACTCCCTTGACGACGAATCACAGAGCGATAATCTGCATAACCATAATCTTTCCATAAAGGTATGATACGAGGATGTAGACGATTCCAGGGAGCACAACCTTCCGTACCTAAAACCTTAGCTGGCTGAAAAGTTCTTTTGTCTTTCAATAAAAACCATTCTTCTATATCTTTATTAGCGTCAAATCCTATATTTGATTCAGGAAGACGAAAATTAGGTTTTTCCCCCAGCGGAGTATAATACGCCGGATGTACAAAAGCAGTCCAAGTTTCATCGCTTACCAAAGACAATTCTGGAGATTCTGCATCAAAGAATAAAGCAGCTTGACCACTTGGATTATGCGAGAAACCCTGCTTTCCAAAATACCAAACCAAAACAGCAATAGTATTATCACCCTGCTTTAAATAAGGCGCAAGATCAATACTATCAAAATAGGTATCATTTCTATTTGGACCTCGTTTAACACCTCCTTCAAAAACAATAAGTTTATCATTAAGCCATAACCAGTATTTACTATCTACAGCGATGCGTGCCTTCAACACTTGTGGTACGGAAGATACCACAAAATCTTTTTTAAAGCCTAACCATGTATTTGTTTCACTCTGACTCTCACTAGCCGTAATCCACTGAGGGGTTTGAGCCATGATTAAACTCATACTCCCGGCAACAAATAAAAGCAATAATATGCAAAATGTTAAACGATATTTCATACACTGGATTTTTACAATATTTACTATCTTTCTATGTACGTATTATTAGAATCCTCTATTAACAAAGTATTCTGAAATTCAAATAACTTCACTTTAGAAGATCCTTTATGAATATAATATTTATTCCCTATTAAAGACACCCCCTGAGAATTCTTTATCTGCAAGATAGGAATATCCTTAGGCAATTTAAAAGTACAGTTCTTTATAAGCAATTGCGGTTTTCCTTTCTGGTCATAATTCAACGATGGACAATCCACGCATAATCCAACATACGATAAATTTTCAAACAAACAGTTTTCCACCTGCAGAAACTGCGTTGGAGGGCCTTCTATACCTTCACTCATTAAAGCTAAGTCAAATCCCTTTCCATTATCTACAATATTGCAATTCGAAACTTTTGTAGGTTGGTGAGTCAATATAGCCCGCTGTAACTGAGTTCCAAAATTACAACGATCAATCAATGCCTTTCCAATTCCTTGCAGATATAAACACATACCTTTTGATACTCCATCAATCTCACTGGCCAGTGTTACAATTCCTTCTCTATGATTGATAGCCTGATAATCAATAATTTTACTCATTGCCAATTGCTTTAACTCTTTCCTATCAAATAACATGACTTCTTTACCAACACCCAAGTTGGTATTATCCGACTCATTGTCCATGTGAACAATCCTGAACCGAGATGGTGACAAAACCTCTGCAATAACATCTCCCGAGATTTTAATATGAATAGCATCATCCATAGTTCTCTCAAAATAACACTCCTCAATTAAAGGCTGATGTTCATTCCCTTTCAAATGTATTCCATCGCTACAACCAGCTACAATACGGCCAGGCTTAGCTATAATCGAACATCCCCTTATCTTATGATGAGAACAACCCCTAAAAAGAAATGTCATCACCGGCGATGCAAAAGAAGTGATATTTTCCAACACAAGATTATTTGACTCCAAAGCTTCTATACTACCCCAATTCGTAAAGAGCCACTCATTAAGCTCTTTTTTATTCTCTGCATCTTGATTCTTCAGAACATCTGGGAATGGAAATTCCACCTTCATACAGAAATAATCTCCTACACGCAACTGTTTTTGATCGCGCAAATCATATTTCACGCCAAATCTCCTGTCACCCAGTTTCACCACCTTCTTCACCCAAGAGTGCCCTTGATAAAATTTATTAGTTTCCCCGTTCGCCGTAATACAGTCCACCATTTTTCCTCCCTTATAATAGGTTTCATCACCTACTATAGGAAGAGGAAATCCCTGATCCACAACAAATTCCAAATAATAGTTTTTCGAATCAATCTTTGTTACGCGACCTTGAGTATATGGAAGAGGAGAATAATCAATATTAAAATTCCTTATAATAATATTTTCAGAACGATAGACAGCAAATGCTCTTGAAGATGGATGAATCAACAAAGTACATCCATTACCATCTAATACAATATCCTTATTCCGGTTCAGAAAAATTCTTCGATACAGATCTTTTCCTCTTCCATCTATACGATACGCTTTATTTTTATCAAACACAATCTTAACAGGTATATTATGTCGAGAAGCACATGCTATCAAATCATTTAAATCAGAGAGGCATCTGTAAGCCATCCCCTTTTATCCCACATTGTTCCACATAATAACACATCGTATCATTGACGACCTTACCTATATGCCCATATAACTTCAGCGTAGCACACTGAAAACAAATCAACAAAAACGATATCCAATATTTAGGTCTTGTATAATCCATAACTTATTGATTTAATGCGTAATTAAAAAATCACTCAAGCACAAAGCTACTCCTCAAATAATATTTGCTTTTTATACTCTTTATGCCGCACCTTATTGTTCATTAAATGATATACCGGAGTAAGTTCTCTTCCATTAACGTTAAACAACATATTCTTATATTCTCCAGTTGCTATCTCTTCATCTCCCAACAATAATGGACCATAATACATTTTATACTGACTATCTTTAGTATTAGTACTATTAAGAGTCTTTTGTTTGCGCAGTTTCATTTCAAAATTTACCTGTATTGTATCACCTGCCTTAAACTTATTAGTAAGAGCCAAGAAACCTTTCTCCTTAACCAATTTCTGAGGCTCTCCATTATACAATAGAGTTAAATTTTCCATCCAAGACATAAATGGAAATTTAAGAGTAACCTTACCCTGTTGATTTTCAGTAACAATAAATTCTGCAAATGTTCCAAACGGATAGTTTGTTTTCTCTAATAAGCTCAATTTACCATTTTCCAACATAAGATTAAGCTCACAATCACGGAAGAACGGTAAATAAACCGTATCTTCTCGAATAAAAGCAGCATACTGAACTGCACTGCCTAAGCCTTCTCCACCTCTCATAGTACAGCACCAATGTGCTTCATAGGAATGGGGATGCAAACAATTTTCTTGAGATGCAATTCCCGGACAATTATCAGTACCAAATCCCCCATTATCCCTTTGAGCATGTGACAAAGCATTATAATAAATCAGTTCCGCATCTTCCTTGTAAACAGGATTTTCCGTATGTTGCCACAATTGTACAGCCAGCATATAAGAATCTACAATGGCACAAGGTTCTGTCCAAGTATCAAAGCGTTCAAACCAATTATAGTTTGCATGATTTTCTGTCATTCCATGTTCCTTATATAAATTAAAGACTTTTTCTGCCCATTCCACATAACTATAGTCACCTGTTATATCAGCATATCGAATCATCCTCTACAAGCAGTTAAAGTAGCATGTGTCTGTGCCTGAATCTTAAGAATATCTATTTCTCTCAACTTCGCGAACATTTCATCAATCACAGCCTTTACTTCTGGGGTTTTTAAATGAGCATAAGCATGAATCAAACCTTCCATTCCAATAAAAAGGCATCCAACATCTGAAGATAAAATCCATTTATCCGTACCTCGTACTTCAATAGTTCCAGCTTCTCCCCCTACATTTTTATCCCGAAGTTGGTCAATCGGATATTCCGTAATAATCCCTTTCCGGCAACAACAGATTATTAGCAATTGATTTTATATACTCTATACCTTTCATCTTGTTTCCATTCATAATAAGCACACAATCCTCTCAACATCCATCCATTGCCTGATAGTTGCTGTTCACTCATCTTACCCTCATATACAACCCCCATGTATCCCTTCTTATTCAGTTTAGAAGGAATCATATCAATTATTCTCTCTAAATATACAGGTGAACGTTTTGAAGCTTGAGCATCCATTACCAACCCCAAAATGGTTCTACCTTCTGTATCCCCTGGCCAATTTCCTGACTGTTCTTCTGTAAGGAAAACATTCTGCGGTTGATACTTTTCTTCCTCAAGGCGATTCAAATTCTGCAAAACACGCTCCCTCAACTCTCCATGTATTTCTACTGATTCAAACGGAATCATATTTATCATCCTAGTAGCAGGTCCTTTTGTGTCGCAAGACACAATAAAAATGCCACATAATATTAACAGTGAAAAAATATTCTTCATTCTCGTTTTCTACCTATTATTACACGATACACTTTTTATCTAATTTACCCAAATAGAAAATGAGCTACAAGCGTAAGTCCGACTATATATTCTTACCATTGAGGCCATCTCCAGTAACTTATAAGCCATTAATTACGTCTTATAGCTCATATTCCATTCTATAATTTATTTACCATCCTGGATTCTGCCCTTTTGTTCTTCCATCTACTTGTTTTTCCGGATCCATCCAAGCAGGATTCTTCTCCAACCATTCTTGGTAAATCGGAATCAAATAAAGCTTATCATCCCAGAAATTTCCCTCAGACAAGTTTTTAATACATATCCTCCTTGATTACTATCCCAGCGGATTGCTTGTTTAGGCTGATTCAATAAATCTCCTCTTCGGAAACGGCGTACATCCGTATAAGCTTGAATTCAAAGGAAAGCTCTACAATCCGCTCATTAAATATAATCTCTTTCAGTTTATCCAAAGAAGGACGTCTCCATAAGTTGTTTCCAAAGAAGGCAACCCATTGTCCGTACTTCTTGCTGGACGCATACGAATTCTATCTATTGCATCAATCACAGTATCATCTATGGGGTCTCCTCCTAATTCAGCAGCCTTAATCCGAGCCTCTGCGTACATTAACAGCACATCTGCATAACGGAAGAAAGAAAAATTTACCCCTTCTGTTTCAAAGTCTGCAAAACTTAAATTCTCATTAATGCCTTTCCGTCTAAAGTACCCTGTAAACCAATCTACCTCATTAGGCACCAAACCAAGTTCCTCAGCACTTTCAGGATGTAAAGAAAACTTATGCCCTGTAAAAACACTTCCATCATATATAATATCAGCATAGAAACGAGGTTCGCGATTCTCAAACGGATGCTCAGGATCATAACCCGAATTCGGTCATCTATAGGTAAACCATTTTCATCCCATACATATCCACCAATGCCTGAGTAGGTGCACCCGCTCCGATATAATCACCGGTAGCACCTGTCGCCTCATTATAAGGCCCAAAGATTTTACTTCTACGTGATTTAGGGAAAGTTTTATTACACTGATATGCAAAAACTTGTTCTTTACAATTATTATTTTCTTCTTTAAAGGCATCTTCTCTTGTCGGCATCAAGTCATAAACACCTAATCCCATAATTTCCTGACATGTTTCAGCACAAGCTTTATAAGCGTCAAGTGCCTTCTGAGGATCAGCAGGGAAAATAGATGAAGGTCTAGGATCCTTGATAATATCGCCCCAATATAAGTCTATCCATGCTTTCAAAGTTAAAGCAGCGCCCTTTGTAAAACGGCCCCCACCTTGTTCATTTGGAAGTACCTTTGCAGCATTTGATAAATCAGTAGTCATTTCTTTATACATATCTTCCTGGCTCATACTGGGTTGGAACATCTCATCCCCCATTGAGGTATCTAAAACTTTTGTTATATAAGGAACACCTCCATAATACATCCATAATAAATGATAATAATATGCCCGCAAACATTTTGCTTCTGCAACACGTTCGTAATCCAAGATTCCGAATATTGATCTTTATACTTTCCAAAGATTCAATAAAATAATTACAATTACGTATATACCAGTAATATAATTGTATTGAAAGAAAATAGAAGGATACATATGATTATATATACCCGGATTATATTCAGAAGCTGTATATGCATAAGTCCCATAATAAACAGACGTACGTCCCCAAGCATACCGACAAACATTATACGGAGACATAAAATCCCAGTTATCGTATGATAGGCCTCCATCAATAACTGCATTTGAACCATTTAATTCAGGACAAGGTAATGTCACATAAATTGTATTTAAAAACAAATCTGCTCCCGATTCAGTATTAAACACATTCTCTTCTGTCAACTGATCTGTTGGTTTTACGTCCAAAAAATCCTCACAACTTCCCAAAAGGAAAGGTAAAAGTATAATCAAAAACTTTTTCATAAGTCAAATTTTAAAATGTAATATTCATACCCAATGAGATTGTTTTATTTTGAGGTTGTCTCCAACCACGATTTGCATTATCGCCAGTTGTGGATCCCCCATCTTGTTCTGGATCAAGTAATCCTCTTGTATGTGATAAGGTAAATAAATTTGTAGCTGCTACATAAACCTTAGCTGATTTAATATGACAACGACTTAACCACGCAGACGGTAACGTATAACCCAATTCCAACTGCTTAAGTCTTAAATAATTCATGTTAAGCATATAGAAAGAACTACTGGCGACATCATTACCCACTGGACCATTAGGACGAACAATCGGATATTTAGCATCTGGATTTTCCGGTGTCCAGAAATCCAAATTATCTATGGTCAAATTATGTGTTTCACCAAAAGGATTAATAAATGTTCCACCTATCAAAGCATTAGAATGAGCAGCTCCTTGGAAGAGTAAATCCAAATTAATACCTTTCCATGTTGCGCCTAAATTAAAACCATACATAATTTCAGGAATAGTTGGATGTCCAATACAAGTTTCATCATTCAGGTCTATAACAGCAGTCCCATCCACATCATAAAGATTCTTATACTTTATACTTCCAGGAGTAACCGGACCACCTAACTGCTGTTCTACAAACCCATCCTTGCTATCAATTACACCATCTCCATTTTATCATCTGAGACCTGAAAAAGCCCATCCGCTTCATAACCAAAAATGCTTCCTAATGGACGCCCTGTTCGAGATCTGTTAGGATTATTTCGAGTAGCCTCATTTTCATATATCTCCAATAGTTTATTACGAGCAAAAGTAAAATTAAATCCCGCACTCAATAACAAGTCTTTCTTTATAGATTTATGCCCATGAATCTCAAACTCAATTCCCTGATTTTGCATTCTTCCATTATTCACTGCAGCCAATCCTATACCATATTCTTCTGGTACGGTTGCCTGAGGAGATACCAGCATATTATCTCGTTTTTCAAAGAAATAATCCACTTTTCCTGATAACTGGCCACCAAAAAGATCTACATCAATCCCTACATTATATTTTGTAGCACGTTCCCATGTAATATTCGGATTCCCCTCTATAACAGGCTTTACCCCTTGAGTGGAACTTCCACCCTCTGCAAAAGAATCACCATACAACTGGAAAGAAGTTAAATATTGGAAAGCTCCTCCAGCCAAAGCTCCCGATTGACCTGCAGAAAATCTCAATTTCAGATTATCCAAATTTTCAAACCTCTGCATAAACTGTTCTTCTGAAATTCTCCATCCTACAGCTACAGCCGGGAAAAATCCCCATCTCGAACCTGGAGCAAAATAATAGTGTCCGTCATATCTTCCAGTTAAATCCAATAAATATTTACCTTTATAATCATACCCAATCTGTGCAACAAAACCAACCTGTGCAGCTTCGTATGATCCTCCTCCATTCGCTTGATATTCTTTATCTGAAGATCCTAAATTTAACTCTGGAATAGGAATCTGATAATTACTTCTGCTAGCCCAGAAATCATTGTATTTAGTCTGAATAGCCTCACCCACTCCTAACAAATTCAAACTATGATCACCAAACTTTCCTTTATAGGTTAAAATTCCTTGGTAAGTATATGTTTTTATTTGATTCATACCTTCTTGTAAAGAAGGAAGATTTTTATTAGTAACTTCTCTAAAGGAATATGGATTTGTACTTGTATCTATTTTATAATAAGTAGATGCAGGCTCAGACCAGTTTTTATTATTATGCAATGTCCAGTCGTATGATATAACGCCTTTAAATGTCAATCCTTTTGCTAATTGCTGTTCTATGTAGCCAGAAAGCATAATCATGTTTTTATCTGTCACATAGTCCCCCAATCTTTTCAAATCTGACAAGACCAACGCTTTTGAACTTGCATTATCTAAAATTTCTCCATCTTTTGTCACATATTGAATTGGATCTGTAGGAATCCAATCTTGAGTAGCTCTATAAAAAGCAGTTCCTCCATTCTGCTTTTTCTTAGTGCGCTGAGTCCATCCATTGATAGAAAGTCCAAATTTCGTCGTATTAGTTGCTTTAATATCGATTTTACTTACAACACCAGTTCTATTCAAATGAGATCCATGCCATTGTTCTTCCTGATACAAGGTATTAATTCCAACATAATATTTTACATATTCCGTTCCACCCGAAATACTCACATTATGATTAGTAACAGGAGCAGACTTCCGTAACAAGAAATCATGGGCATTAGCATTCGGATATAAATTCTGATCTACAGAAGGATCACCATTCACACTTCTACGATACATTTCCAAATCTTCTGCACTATATAGACGCTGGCTAGCTGGTACTCCTGCCATTTCCTGCGCTTTATCATAAGTAGATGCATACTGATAAGAATTCATGTACTCAATATCAACCGTCGGACTAGACCATCCTATCCAACCATTATAATTAACGACAGGCTTTCCTTCTGTACCACTCTTGGTTTCAATCAAGATTACTCCATTTGCTCCTCCTATTCCATAAGGTGCTACAGCAGCTGCATCTTTCAATACTGTATAACTCTTTACATTATTAATATCTATTTCATTCAATGAGCCTCTAGGTACTCCATCTACAACAATTAATGGATTAGAATTTCCTGTAGTACCAACTCCACGGATCATGATATTCGTTCCATCAGCCCCTATTTCTCCATTATTCTGCACAGTAATTAAACCCGGGACTCTACCAGCAAAAGCATTACTGGCATTACCAACAGGCATTGACTGCATCTCTTTTGTTGAAACTGTCTCAACAGATGCTGTTAACGATTTCTTTTGTTTTGTGCCATAACCTACAACAACAACCTCATCCAATATTTCATTATCTTCTTTCAATACAACATTAATAGTTGAACGGCCTTTTACTGAAATCTCCTGTTGCTTATAACCGATATATTTTATCACAATTACCGCATTAGCTGGCACAGAAAGATTAAACATTCCATCAAAATCTGTAATCGTACCATTAGTAGAACCTTTTACAATTACATTAGCTCCAATAATTGGCTCTCCTTTACTATCTGTAATTTTACCATGAAGCTTTTGGTCTTGTTGCATTACAGAAAAAGTCTGGCTTTCTACAGAATAAGAATGCAATGGATAAGAAAAAGCCCCAATGCAAAAGAGAAACATTCCCCAACTATAATTCTCCCATTTACTATGCCTCTTTATGAAGCATGTGTCTTTCATTTTAAATAAATTGTTCATCTTGTAGAATTTTAAAGGTTAATATTTCAGTATAAACTTCTCATATCAAATTCAATAAAATAGTATTTCTTTAAAAGAATGCATCAAAAAATTCTCACTAAACAAGTTTTCCTAAGCCATTCTATTTACAAAAAAACTATAAGCAGTAATACTATAAACAACTATAGAATCGAATCCATGTTTATTCATAAAATGAAGATTTAAATAAAGGTTTAATATCAAATTTCTAGACAAATGTCCTTTTTTTTATGAATCAACATTTATAAAATCATCTATTATTTTGTTGTTTTCATCCATATTATTTATTTAAAGCCTTAAGTTTTCCAGCCCAACCACCATTCTAACCATTTTAATCATAACCTTATCATTATGACCGACAGATTCTACATTCTTTTTATAATCCATAGCTTGCCTGTCTGCATTTATACCATCTGAGAAAGAAGTCAATTCATATTGATTTTTTGAATCAAGAAAATCTAAATTAATATCAATACTTCTACCACAATCATTAGTTATCGCACCTACATACCAATCCTTACCTTTCTTACGTGCTAATACAATATACTCTCCTATTTTTGCTGAAAGTATTCTTGTTTCATCCCATGTTACAGGAATATCAGTGATAAACTCAGTACAATCATTCTCCCTATAATAATAAACAGGATTATCAGCTAACATTTGTAAACCACTTTTAAATACTACATACAAAGCCATCTGATATGCTCTAGTACCAGATCCCATAGCATTTGCTCTTGTGTACTTGTTATCCTCAGGTTGTGCAGAAATCATAGAACCTGGAGTAAAATCCATTGCACCTACAGCGTTTCTGATAAAAGGATAAAAAATACTATTAGAAGGAGTGCATCTAGCTCCCATTTCCAAACCTAAGACTCCTTCATAAGAAAGTACATTAGGATATCTACGTTCAAGACCTGCAGGTTTAAATGAGCCATGAAAATCAACTATCAATTTATTCTTGGCAGCCTCTTTTGCCACTTTCTCATAAAAGTTCACCATCCATTGATCACTTCTATTCATAAAATCAATTTTTACTCCAGCAATACCCCAATCTGAAAAGGTTTTAAAAAGTTCCCAATTATTTTCTACAGTCAACCAAGGAAGCCATAATATAATTTTTACATTTCTTTCTTTTGCATATTTCACTAATAAATGAACATCAACGTTTTTATTAGGAATAAATGGATTACGAGTATCTTCAGCCCATCCTTCATCCATCAAAATATAAGGGATACCATATTTTGATGCAAAATCAATATAATATTTATAAGAATCAGTATTATAACCTGATTTAAAATCAACGCCAAAAAGGCGTGCATCATGCCACCACTCCCAACTCACTTGTCCTGGCTCTATCCAAGAGCAATCAGAAACTTCTGAAGGAGAAGACAGTACATACACCATATCATTTTCAATAATATCTTCTACTTTATCAGAAATCACAAAGAATCTCCAAGGAAAACTTCTTTTTCCCGAAGTTCTGGCAATATAATCAGCCTCTTTCTTTATACTTAAAGCCCTATCATTCCCAAATCCAAACTCCAAAGGCGTTTTTGGGAAAGCACCAATCATACCATTATTTCCATTACTTTTAAGAAACATACATGGATAATCCTTAAGATCTGCTTCAGAAATCAGGATGTTATATCCTTTAGGACTTTCCAAAAGACTGGTAAGTAAGTCATTTTATCTTTCTCAGAATAAGAACTTGTCTTTACATGAGAATAGGGTTCTTCATAAGAACTCCAAAAAGATTTTGTCAAAGACAAATGTGCTAAATAATTTTCAGGGAAATTAATACTACAATCCTCAGACTGAATATCAATATTTCCCTTTTTATTTGAAACATATCGATAAGCAAAACCATTATCAAAAGTCCTAAATTCAATAGCATATTCGTTATTAAGCTCTAATACCAAAACATTACATTTATTATAAGCATAAAGACCATTTAGTGGAATCTCCTTTTTTATCTTCTCATTTACTGAATATCTATTCAATTTTTTAACTCTAAGTGGGATTCGTTTTTCATCATCTAATACATTTAGCGACATTGAACAGTCTTTAAGAACAGTATCATTATTAAAAAACACATTATATCTAACGCCATTACTAACATTAACTCTCACTTCGATTCTTTTATTTGGAGAGTGTACAAAATATTCTTTTGCACAAATATTACTACCAAAGAAAAATAATACCAGAATAAAAATAATTCGTTTCATAATAATATTATTTATCGAAGTGATTTAAACTTTTCTTTTCCTTGCACATTTTCTCAATAGCATAACGGAAAAAGCGATGTAGTTCCATGATTCCCAGTTTCTGAGCGTTGTATCAAATCGATTCAAAATAGTTCTGAAAC
>ENA-OQHA01000430-OQHA01000430.1-human-gut-metagenome-genome-assembly--contig:-NODE-430-length-21208-cov-2.572174_pt1 | contig 21208 bp, 29 predicted proteins | sample MGYA00242558_ERZ504707 | MGnify/ENA primary metagenome ERZ504707 (study PRJEB26092, sample SAMD00036197) | human gut metagenome | host: Homo sapiens | study: EMG produced TPA metagenomics assembly of...
GGAGGAAGGCTGTGTTCCAGCCAGCACCTTGACCAGCTTCGATGGTGATGCTGAAATCCTCGTCGCTGCAGGTGACATCTTTCATGTTCCAGCCGGCTTCCCACTTGCGCAGGGCGGTGAGCACCATGGCGATGCGCATCGTCAGCAGTCCGTGACGTCCCACAATGGGCCTCGTTGCCTTCTCCGTCCTCCAGCGAGACATTCTGCATCATGTGACCGAACAGCTTGTTGTGGATCTTCCACTGTTCGCGGGTGAAATGGACGGAGGTGGGGGAGTTGAGCAGGAAATGGTAGGCCTGAAGCACATCATCTGCCAGATTCTCAAAGAGTTCGTCGCCGTCGATCCATTCGTCGTCCGAATCGGGAGCCGCTGAAATCCAGCCGCTTTCACCCTTTCCCGTGAGCAGGGCCAGACGGCTGTACATACCGTCTTCCTTCGATGAGACGAAGTTGACCAGCTGTTGCAGGGTACCGGCCATGCAGATGGCCATGCGGGGGCGCTGGATGAGAATGGGGTGGCCGTCGATCTTGTAGTTCTGTCCCACGGCTTCGTGTGGTAGATCATACGCAGTTCGGAGGCATGCTTGCCGTAGTCCGTTCCCAGGGCAGCGGTGAAGGAGTCGATCTCGGTGGTGTTGCAGATGATTCCGATCTCGCCGGAGTTGTAGAGGTCGGTCATCAGCTGGCTCTTGGAGGTGTTGGGCGGTACGTTCAGCACGTGCCACCGGGGTTCTTCGGGCTTGAGACTGATGTCGGGCTTGCGTTTCTCGCGGAAGGCCCGTTTCTGTTCGGCCTCCCATTCCAGCATCTTCTGCTCGTATTCCTTGCGCTCCCGGCGGTTGTTTTCCTCCATTTCGCGGTGAATCTTGCTGCCGAGCAGGGCTGACAGGGCTACCACACCCTTGCCGGAACCTGCGGGGGCGACGGCTGCGAAGAAGAAATGGGGAGAGTAGAGACGGTGGGCATAGAGGGTGCGCACCAGCGGAACGCATCCGCTGAGGTTGGTGAGTATGGACATGAGAAGCATGTCGCGCTGGCGGCCGGAGCGGGCGGCTATGATACCGCGCCGGATCAGAGGCGGGAGCTTGTCGTAAATCCATTCGGGAAACAGGGGTGCATGACTCATCAGATCATCCTCGTCGGATTCTTTTCTCACGGTGGAGGGTCCATTAGGGTCCATGTGGACCCATGGACCAAATCGGCATGGTTGTAGCCCCAGTCCATCGCGCTGCAATATTCGCTGTAAGGGAGCTGGCCCATCATGCGGAAGGCGCTGTGTTTCAGCCGTTCAAAGTCGTACGGATTGAACCTCCGCCAGCGGATGTTGCGTCCCAGACGGAGCAGAACATTGTGCCGCTGACCCTCCTGAAACTTGTTTTTCCGGAAAAAATTCGCCAGAAAAGCTTCGGGGTCACGGAGGGGTACATAACGGCAGTCGTCGTTGGGATCTTCGGGGATTCCGAAGGGCCTGAAACCGGCGTTTCCGGAAGCATAATCAGCCGGATTCCCAGGAGCATAACCGGGCATGTTTCCGGGAGCCGGTCCGCTGGCATTCCCTGCATTCTGGGGAGTGTAACCGGGCATATTTCCGGGAGCCGGTCCACCCGAATTCCCTGCGTTTCTGCCGTTGAACCGGTAATCCTCGGAAGAGTCGGTTCCCGTGGCCGGCTGATACAGGAGCGGATTGTTTCCTTCCTCGTAGGGAAAGGTGAGGGGTTCCGGTGCCAGATAAGCTTCGGGGTCATAAGACGCGAGCGTGAGGCGGCAGAGATCCTTGCACTGCATGTCGCAGGGATGTCCGGCAACCTGTTCAAGGGCATGCGCCACGATCTCATAGGCCCGGCGGTAGACATCGGGATGTACCACACCGATGCAGACGAAGATGCGGAGGCCGGTTCCGGAGACAGTGACATGACAGGCTGCCACCCAGGGAACTTCCTTCAGCCGGGCAAAAGCGTTCCGGAGCACGTCGGGCGGCATCTTGTCCATGTCGAACATGGCATAGCCGGTGCGGTTGGTGAGACACTTGGGATAACGTCCGCGCAGGCAGTTTCCGGCAGGTACGAGGGCAGGCAGCTGTTCCTTGACGGAGGCAGCTTCCTGTTTCTTTCCTTCGGCCATCAGCCTGCGGTAGTTCTCCACTTCATTTTTCCATTGTCCGTTGCGGACATTCTCGATCCAGGCAGACAGTTCCACGAGGGAGTCTCCCTGCGTGTGGAAGATGCGCGTGAATACGGTCATCAGATTGTTTTCCATCTTTCCAAATTTAAGGTTGAATGAAAAAAGTAAATAATATTTGTTTTACAGAAGCAAAGTTAAGGCAACCATCCGCAAAGGTAAAATGTTAAAACAAAGAAGTGGAATTTATGTATTTATAATATGTTGAAAAATAGGGTTTATAAGCATATTTATTTAAAGTAAAGCATGAAGTTAATTCAGAGGGAATTTGGGGAATGTGATCAATTAATTATAATTTTTACAGGGTTTTTATGTAAAAACAATTCGGAAATACATGTGAGGATACATGAGGATCCCGGGGAGGGATAAATTGTCTGATAAAAATAGTATCAGCTTAATTTATAAGTTAAGTTTTGATATTTGAAATAATAATTCTATATTTGTATCAGAATTAACTTTTATGTTAAGATGCAGCAAAAATATCATATCGAATTAGTTGAAGAGCATGATGCCGTAAATTTTTATAGCATTCATCTGGAAGAGGAAGAACTATCAGAGCTTGAACGTTTTTTTGAGAAATTTCCGGAAGGCTGTGGATATGATGAAGAGATTGATGTTATCATTGCATGGCTTGATAAAATCGGAGAGAATGGTGCATTAGAACGCTATTTTCGTCCCGAAGGAAGATATGGGGATGGAGTTGGAGTAGTTCCGATTGATGTAGGGAATAAGCTTCGTTTGTATTGTTTGAGGATTTCAGATAAGATATTGATTTTTGGAAATGGTGGATTGAAAGATTCTGATTCATGGCAAAATAGTAAATCACTTGCTCCATATGTGGAGATGCTGATTGATACAAGCCGTTTTATTGCCTCACGCATAAAAGATGGCAAAATCATTTTGGTAGATAAAGAATTAGTTGGTAATTTAAATTTTGCAAGAGATGAAAAAGAGTAGCATAATCGAGAAAAGACGCGAGAAGGTTAATCCTGAAGTTAAGCGTATGGTTGATTTGTCTTTTAAGATTGTGGATAGAATACACGAAATTCTGAAAGATAAGGGCCTTAAGCAAAAAGACCTTGCCCTGCGTCTTGGGAAAAAAGAGTCTGAAATAAGTCGGTGGATGCGTGGAACTCATAACTTCACTATTGATACACTGATTTCTATTGAAGATGTACTTGGAGAACCTATTATTGAAATATGTCATTCGCAAGTGTTTCATGCACAGATGAAATAGCTGACATGAGAGGATGTCTTGCTGGTGAAGCAGGCACCCTCTCATGTTGATTTTCCCCCTTTTTGATTATCTTTCCAGTTCCCCCTTTTCGTTGCGGGCCATCAGTCCTCCACTTCGGAAACCTTGACCATGTTGTAGTCGCCGGAGATGGTGTTTTTCAGGACGGAAGCGGCCGTAGAGAAATCCACTCTTTCTGGTTGTCGGTCCAGGCTGACTGGGCATAGAGAAGGGCACCGCAGAATGCGTCTCCCACTCCGACACAGTCGATGACATTGTTGATGTCGTACACGCGGGTGTGGTACATGGTGCCGTCGGCATAGAGTATTCCGGCGAAGGTGTGGTGTTCGGAGTTCATCACGTTGCGCAGGGCGATGTAGATGTAGCGGCACTGGGACACTTCCCGGGCGATCTCCCGGCAGAATGTTTCGTAGGCTGCGGTGTCATACCGGTCGGCTGCGCTTGTGGCCTTGAATCCCGGAGCCTTGAGTCCGAAGAGCATGGCATATTCGCCTTCGCTGCCGAACATGATGTCGCTGGAGGCAATCAGCGGGCGGAGTACTTCCTGGGCTGTCTTTCCGTACTTCCAGAGGTTCTTGCGGTAGTTGATGTCGTAGGAGACGGAGATTCCCATTTCCCTGGCGGTTTCAACGGCTTCCCGGCACACTTCGGCCAGTCCCGGAGTCAGGCTGCGTCGATACCGGACCAGTGGAACAGGCCGGCATCGCTGAAGATCTCTTTCCAGTTGATCATGCCGGGTTCGAGTTCGGAAAAAGAGGAGCCTTCGCGGTCGTAGATGACGCGTGAGTTTCTCATGGCCGCAGCCTTTTCCATGTAGTAGGTACCGAGGCGTTTTCCTCCCGTGAGGATGTGATCCGTACCGATGTTATGTGAGCGGAGTTCGGCGATGCAGGCTTCTCCCAGCGTTTTCGGGCAGGCGGGTCACATAGTCCACCTGGCCGCCGAAGTTTGCCACCGAGATGGCTACATTGGCCTCACTTCCTCCGTAATTGACTGACAGTTCGCGACTTTGCTGGAGTCTCAGGTTTCCCGGAGTGGTCAGTCGCATCATAATTTCCCCAAATGTTACAATTTTTTTCTTCATAATCGTTCGTAAATTTCAGATGTCGGATAACGCTGCAAAGATAGTGTTTCTTTTGCAGAAACCTCTACGGACTGTTTTATTCTGTTGTTCATCATTGCTTTCAGAGTGGTATCTTTACGGATATACATATAATTGTTTCCTGTTTTGGAAACTTTGTTGTATATTTGTTTGCGTGTAAAAATAGATCGTATGACAAACAGGTTGGAAAATATAGGTTTGATGATTCGGAATGAACGTCTTCGCAAAGGACTTACTCAGGAAGAGCTCGGTGAACGGGTAGGAGTCGGTAAAGCTCAGATTTCTAAGATAGAGAGAGGAAAAGGGCTTACGATAAAGACAGTTACAAAGGTGCTTGATGCCCTTGGCATGTCGGCATCTGTCGTTTTAAAAGGTGAGCAGGAAATTGACAAAAATGTAATTGCATATATTGTTGCTGCCATTAGTGAGTTTGCTGAAATCCATCATCTTTCCGATTTTTATAGGAACTCGCATTTGAAAACCCCTAAATCTTCAGTTTAGGGGATGAAAAATGCGGGGTAGCGCAGCTACCCTTGTTTTTCGATGTATTTTTTGATGGTTTCCTGACTGACATTTCCGACTGATGACACAAAATATCCATCCGTCCAAAATGTGTTTTCCCAGTAAAATACATGTCTAAGGTAATTTTCATGTCTTTTCCAAATGGCAGTTGTTGACATTTGTTTTAGCCTCCTTACGATTTGCAGCGGAGAGAGTTTTGGTTCGCTGCATATCATCATGTGAATATGGTCTTTGTCGGTTTCCATGACCTCAATGTTAAAGTCTGACAGGTCTGATATGTTCTGCATGATTTGCTTCATGTCATATTCCACTGCTCCAATGAGTAGCTTCTTCCTGTATTTGCATACAAATATCACGTGATATTTGATGAGAAACTTCGAGTGGTTCTTTGAAATGTAATCTTTCTGTATCATGGTCTCATTTTAAATCGTTACTCTTGCCATATGTTACGTGCCTACAAATATAGAATCTATCCGACAGATGAGCAGAAGGTTTTGTTTGCAAAGACCTTCGGCTGCTGCCGTTTTGTCTATAATTGGGCATTGAACCTGAAAATCACAGCCTACAAGGAACGCAAGGAAATGCTCGGCAACGTATACTTGACCAATTTGATGAAGAGCGAGCTGAAGGTGGAGCATGAGTGGCTTTCTGAAGTCAACTCCCAGTCCTTGCAGAGTTCCTTGCGTAATCTTGATACAGCCTATACCAATTTCTTTCGCAACACCAAGGCTGTCGGTTTCCCACGCTTCAAGAGCCGCAAGGACAAGCAGAGCTTCCTTTGCCCACAGCATTGCCGTGTGGATTTTGAAAAAGGAACAATCACAATCCCCAAAGCGAAAGATATTCCTGCCGTGCTGCACCGCAGGTTCAAGGGTACGGTGAAGACTGTCACTATCAGCATGACCCCTTCGGAGATACTTTGCTTCCGTTCTGGTGGACACGTCCATGCAAGAAATGAAGCCTCCGAACCGATGCGTGACACGACCGTCGGCATTGACTTGGGCATCAAGTCGCTTGCCGTATGTTCTGACGGACGCACGTTTGCCAATCCCAAGAACTTGCAGAGAAGCTTAGACCGCTTGAAGTTGCTACAAAAGCGGTTGAGCCGCAAACAGAAAGGTTCTGCCAACCGCAACAAGGCACGCATCCGTGTAGCCCGGCTACAGGAACACATAGCTAACAGCCGTAAGGACAGCCTTCACAAAATCACCCATGCACTCACGCACGACAGCCAAGTGCGCACTATCTGCATGGAAGATTTGAACGTGAAAGGGATGCAGCGTAACCACCATTTGGCACAAGCCGTAGGAGATGCTTCTTTCGGTATGTTCCTAACTTTGCTTGAATACAAGTGCAGTTGGTATGGTGTGAACCTCATTAAGATAGACCGCTTTGCCCCAAGTTCGAAGACCTGCGGCAAATGCGGCCATGTGTACAAAGGATTGAATCTTAGCGAGCGCAGTTGGACATGCCCGGAATGTGGTACACATCACGACCGGGACTTCAATGCCGCTTGCAACATCAAGGAATTTGGCTTGAAAGCCCTACCACGGAGCGTGGGAAAGTCAAGCCTGTGGACTGTCCTCTTGTGGATGACCGACCTCGTGTCCTAAAAAGCAATGGCAGGAAGAAGCAGGAAAAGAGAGGAGGTATTGGTATCTCCGAAGCCGCTAAATCTTTAGTTTAGCGGTAGTTCACTTCCACAAAGGCTCTTGTTCCCAGTTGTAAGGGAAGCCTAACAAGTGCGGATTTACTGATTGATGTCTTGCCAAAAGCTGCTTGAAGTCAGTTACAAAAGTGTTGTCAGTAAAATGGAGTTAAGCCAATACACTACATAGCAGAGTTGAGGATAAAGAGTTTGTTCGCGAAATGAAAAATCCGTTATCCAAGTGTTCGGCATACGCTCCGGCATCATTGGCTTGACAGGAAAGACACGGTTTGACAGTCTTGAGTGATGGGCACAACAGTTACGAAGTACAGCAAGACATTCCAGCCAACTTCTCAGGAATTTGTGGTGTTTCAAACCGAATTCTCTTGCCACAGCATGTTTTGCTGCTGAATCCGAAAAATTTGCGTAGAGCTTGGATAGTGTACCCATTGAGATAACTTCCAATGTTTTCCAAACAGGCGGCAGGTCTGGTTCGCTATATTTTCGAAAATGCTCGGTGATGAAATCATCGTGTGAACGAGATACTTCTTTACGGATTACAGACAGATTTGCTGCAAAACGGGTTTTATTGATGGCGTAGTTTTCGTCCATAAACCAAAAAGCACCAAATTCAAGAGCTAAATGCTTGATTATTTTAGTGCGGACAGAAACCTCAATCGTTTGGATGGCAGTAAACAGTAAAACCCTAAGTTGTTTGTCAAAAGAGTAAAGGTCTGTAACATCAGAGAAACTACAGTTTTCCCTAAATTGATGGGTAGAATGGTCAGTCTCAAAGTGTCGCCAATAACCCGCAAGACGAAAATAGCTGATGGTGTCAAGAATTTCAATTGCTTGCTTAACGTCATCAATCAGCAAACCTCTTTCTTTTAGAATTTCAATTTGCTGTTCTGTAGTTATGGCTTGATGTGTATATCTGACTCCCATAAATAAAAATGTCCCGCTGGGTACGCTAATCTTACGGGAAGCGGGCGGGATTTGTTGATGCAAAGGTAATAGATATTTTTGATAAAACCTAGAATTAGCATAAAAAAGAGTACTTTTTCTGCTGCATGGCATTGATCTGTAATAATGACAGTTAAACAAAAAAATATTTTCCCTTTAAGTCTACATAACCCTGCAAATGTCTACATGGCGGGGGAAGGGGTGTCGTATCTTTGTTTTGTCAAATTAAAACAAGTACTAACCTTTTAAACAAATTGTGTATGGAGAAAGCAGTGACTTATTCAGTAGTGGGAAGAAAGAATCCGGGCGACAAAGGGGCTCCGGTGAAGTATTATGCACAGGCACAGGCGCGCGGGGTGATGGGAATCCGTGAGATTGCGGAGCGCATCCAGCGGGAATGTACGGTGACGAGGGCGGACACCATGGCGGTGCTGACGGCCCTGGAAGACGTGGTGAGCGAGGGGCTGCAGAGCGGTGAAATCGTACGTCTGGGTGAACTGGGATGCTCCAGCTGGGACTGAGCGGCAAGGGAGCGGAAGTGGAAGTGGAATACCATGTCGGCTGATCGAGAGGGCGCGCATCAACTTCGTCCGGGACTGACCCTGCAGGATGCGCTGGCGAACCTGTCGTATGAGCGTGTGCCGGTTAAGAAGACGGCTGAAGCGGGGAAGAAGAGGAAGGAGGCGGAATGGGTGTCTGACCGTAAATGATGGAAGTATGAAAGCAGTAAAAGTAATTGTCCGGATTCTGAGATGCCTGCTTTGCATCCTGACCGGGAAATGGAAGGAAAGGAGTGGAGAATGAGAAAGATTGACCTGATTGTCATTCATTGTACGGCCACGAGAGAGGACAAGTCCCTCTCTCCGGCTGAACTGGACCGGATGCACCGGCAGCGGGGATTCAACGGGTGCGGGTATCATTATTACGTGCGGCGTGACGGAGAGATCTGTTCCATGCGTCCGGTGGGGCAGATGGGCGCACATGCGAAAGGGCATAACGCGAACAGCATCGGCATTGCGTATGAAGGGGGACTGGATGCGGGAGGAAATCCGGCAGACACCCGGACCGAGGAACAGAAACGGTCGATCCGCGTACTGGTGAGGGTGCTCTGTGAGGACTACAGAATCCGGAAGGTGGTGGGCCACAGGGATCTGAGCCCGGACAGGGACGGCGACGGAGTGGTGGAACCGGAAGAGTGGATCAAGCTCTGTCCCTGCTATGACGTGGAGAGTGACCTGGCAGAACAGAAATGCCGGGGACGGTGCAGGCTGTTCGGATAATCCCCCGGAATTTTTCCTGAAAAATATCCCGGAGCACTTGGTGTTCCGGGATATTTTTTGTATCTTTATAGGTAGTAAGAAACCTGGAAAACTGAAGAAAAATGAACCTGAATGAACGATCCTGTGTGGCAGAAGAGACCGGGGAATTCCGGCTGCGGATCTACCACAAGAGTGAACTGGCCCGGATGTATTTCCCGCAAAGCCGGCAGAAAACGGCTTCACAGAACCTGAGCCGCTGGATACAGGGGTGTCCGGAACTGTGGGAAGGCCTCCGCCGCATGGGCTATGAGAAGACACGGAAATATTACCTGAAACCGGAGGTGGAACTGATCGTAAAATGTCTGGGCGAGCCTTAGCGGGGAAAGAAGTGCGAAAATATGCGGAAGGTTTGGGCATGTAAAAACATGTATTACCTTTGTGCGAAGAAAAAACAAGATTGAAGATATGTTCAGAAATCATACATGCGGCGAACTGAGAATCGCTGATGCAGGAAAGAGCGTGACGCTGGCCGGATGGGTACAGCGTGTACGCAAGATGGGAGGTATGACTTTTGTTGACCTCCGCGACCGTTACGGTATCACCCAGCTGGTGTTTAACACGGACGTGAACGCAGAACTTTGCGAACGGGCCAGCCACCTGGGCCGTGAGTATGTCATTCAGGTAAAGGGTACGGTGAACGAACGTTCCAGCAAGAATCCCAACCTGCCTACGGGTGAGGTGGAAATCACGGTGGAAGAGCTGACCGTGCTGAATTCGGCACAGACTCCTCCGTTTACCATCGAGGACAATACCGACGGCGGGGATGACCTGCGTATGAAATACCGTTATCTGGACCTGCGCCGTACGGCTGTGCGCAAGAACCTGGAACTGCGTCACCGCATGACCATGGAAGTGCGCCGTTATCTGGACGGACTGGGATTCCTGGAAGTGGAAACTCCAATGCTGATCGGTTCTACTCCGGAAGGTGCCCGTGACTTCGTGGTTCCTTCACGTATGAATCCGGGACAGTTCTATGCGCTTCCGCAGTCTCCGCAGACGCTGAAGCAGCTGCTGATGGTATCAGGATTCGACCGCTACTTCCAGATCGTGAAGTGTTTCCGCGATGAAGACCTGCGTGCTGACCGTCAGCCGGAGTTCACGCAGATTGACTGCGAAATGAGCTTCGTGGAACAGGAAGACATTATCGAGACTTTTGAAGGTATGGCCAAGCACCTGTTTAAGGAACTGCGCGGCGTGGAACTGACTGAACCGTTCCTGCGCATGCCCTGGGCAGATGCCATGAAATATTACGGCAGCGACAAACCGGACCTGCGTTTCGGCATGAAGTTCGTGGAACTGATGGACATCCTGAAGGGATACGGATTCTCTGTATTCGACAATGCAGCCTATATCGGCGGTATCTGTGCCGAAGGTGCTGCCCACTACACCCGCAAGCAGCTGGACCAGCTGACCGAATTTGTGAAACGTCCGCAGATCGGTGCCAAGGGACTGGTTTATGCCCGTGTGGAAGCTGACGGCAACGTGAAGTCAAGCGTGGACAAGTTCTATTCACAGGAAGTATTGCAGCAGATGAAGGAGGCCTTCGGTGCCAAACCGGGTGACCTGATCCTGATTCTGAGCGGTGACGATGCGATGAAGACCCGCAAGCAGCTGTGTGAACTGCGTCTGGAAATGGGTAACCAGCTGGGACTGCGCGACAAGAACAAGTTTGCCTGTCTGTGGGTGGTTGACTTCCCGATGTTCGAATGGAGCGAAGAGGAAGGCCGTCTGATGGCTATGCATCATCCGTTTACTCATCCGAAAGATGAGGATATTCCTTTACTGGATACTGATCCGGCAGCTGTACGTGCAGATGCTTACGATATGGTGGTCAATGGTGTGGAAGTAGGTGGAGGATCTATCCGTATCCATGACTCACAGCTTCAGGCCAAGATGTTTGAGATTCTGGGCTTTACACCCGAGAAGGCTCAGGAGCAGTTCGGCTTCCTGATGAACGCCTTCAAGTTCGGTGCTCCTCCTCACGGAGGTCTGGCATACGGACTCGACCGCTGGGTATCTCTGTTCGCAGGACTGGATTCCATCCGTGACTGTATCGCATTCCCGAAGAACAATTCAGGACGCGACGTGATGCTGGATGCTCCGGGATTCCTCGACCAGAAGCAGCTTGATGAACTGAATTTGAAGATTGTAGATAACAAGTGATTCTTTATTGGAGAATTTTAAACTTTTCAGAAGAAGGACATGAGATGTGATATTTCGTGTCCTTCATTTTGTGAAAAACCTGTTTGTGACAATCCCTGTTGTGACAATTCCTATTGTGAAAACCCCGAAAATTTGGTGAATGAAAGAACGTGTACGAATTCTGCGCTTTACGATAATCGGAACGCTTAATGCGCTCATTGCGGCCTTTGTGGTCTGGCTGATGATGCACATCAGGAAGGAGGATTATATGCTGGCCAATGTGACGGCGTATGTGGTGTCGCAGATTCATAACTTTATCTGGTGCAAGTACTGGATTTTCCCGCTGGACAAGGAAAACAAGAAGAATACGGTATGGCATCAGATGCTGTTCTTTGCGGGGGCTTTCGCGCTGGCTTACAGTGCGCAGTTTGTGTTCCTGCTGGTGCTGGTGGAACTTCTGCACTGCAATGAGTATCTGGCTCAGTTCCTGGGGCTCTTTATTTACGGGGCCGTGAATTTCTCCTGCAACAAATTTCTGACTTTCCGCTGAGAGCATGCGGACTTTCTGCGGGGCTTTCACGGAATAGCCGCCTGTTATTTGTGGATTCTTGCTGAAGAAGATTTTTCCGGACAGATGGGGCAGCCTGTCTCCGGAACCTTATATGAAAATCCTCCTGTTTTCCGGCCTGGACTTGTCTGAGGCTGAAGACAGGAGATTCATATAAGGTTGTTTCAGATGATTCAGATGGCAGTGAGTGCCTGCTCGTCGATGTAGTTCATCCGGTGGGTCAGGATGACGTCGCGTGTCAGATCGTTGTTGTCGGTACGGAACACCAGGATACCTTTTCCTCCGAGCAGGAAGGAATAGAGGTAGGAGATGCCGATTCCGGCTTCACTGAAACGGCGGACCGCATCGGCTGCCTGTCCCGGGGTATTGTCGAGGGTGATGGCAAAGACTTCGGACATGCTGACGGAAATGCCGGCCTGCTTCAGGGTGTCATACGCCCGCTGCGGTTCGGAACAGATGATGCGGTAGATTCCATATTCCACCGTATCGGAAATGGTGGAAGCGATGAGCTGGATGCCGGCTTCCTTGAAGAGTTCGAGCACCTGAAGCAAGGTTCCCGACTTGTTTTCCACGAAAACGGATAATTGATGAATGGTCATAAGTTTGTTTCTTGTTTTGAAAGTTCATTAAATCAATGTCTTGCGCAGGTCTTTTACGCGGACTGCCTTGCCTTCCTGCTTGGGCAGGCTGCCTTTGGGCACGAGTTTCACACGCGGAGTGATGAGGATTTCGTCCTTCAGCTGGCGGGTGATTTCCTTGGTCAGGCGCTGGAGGAAGCCGTAGTCGTCGGTAAACTCGTTGAGTTCCACCTCGACGGTCATTTCGTCGTTGGCTTCGAGGTTGGTCAGCGTGATGAGGTAATCGGTGCCCAGTTCGCGGAACTGCATGAGGATGTTTTCGATCTGGATCGGGAAGATGTTGACTCCCTTGAGGATCATCATATCGTCGCTTCGTCCCTTCATGCGGTCCAGACGTTTGTGGTGACGGCCGCAGGGGCATTCTCCGGGAAGGATGGCGGGTCAGGTCGCGGGTGCGGTAGCGCAGCAGAGGCATGGCTTCGCGGTTGATGGTTGTCAGCACGAGTTCGCCCACTTCACCGTCGGGTACCGGCTCGAGGGTCTGGGGATCGACGATCTCCACGATGTAATAGTCTTCCCAGATGTGGAGTCCGTTCTGTTCGGGGCACTCAAAAGCCACACCGGGACCGCACATTTCGGACATTCCGAAGGAGTTGTAGGCCTTGACGCCCAGCATCTGCTCGATGCGGCGGCGCTGTTCGTCGGAATGGGGTTCGGCTCCGATGATCAGGGTACGCAGGCGGGTATCCCGGCGGGGATCGATGCCCATTTCTTCCATCACTTCATACAGGCGTCCGGCATAGCTCGGAATGGCATGCAGGGCCGTTGTGCCGAAATCGGTGATGAACTTGATCTGCCGTTTGGTGTTTCCGGCAGCAGCAGGAACGGTGAGCATGCCCAGCGTTCGGCACCGTACTGAAAGCCCAGACCGCCGGTGAACATGCCGTAGCCGGAAGAGTTCTGGAAGATGTCTCCCTTGCGCAGTCCGACCATATAGAGGCAGCGGGCTACGGCGTTGGCCCATTCGTCAAGGTCGTGCTGTGTGTGCAGGATGACGGTGGGAGTGCCGGTGGTACCGCTGGAAGAATGGAGGCGTACGACCTCTTCCAAAGGAACGGCAGAGAGTCCGAAGGGATAGTTGTCGCGCAGATCCTGCTTGGTGGTAAACGGGAGTTCCGTACGTCGTCGAGGGTTCGGATATCTTCAGGCCGGAGTCCGCAGGCAGCGAACCGTTGTTTATAGAAGGGAATGCGCATACAGCGGGCAAGGGTCTGCTGCAGTCTTTCCATCTGCAGCTTCTCCAGTCGGGAGCGGGAGAGCGTCTCCAACTCGGGGTGTAAGTACAAATTGTCGTTTTTCATAAGTTTTCATTAGTATTTGCCCGCAAATATAGCAAGAAGTCGGAAATATCCGCAATTTTTCTTTCATAATTTCCGAATGTTGTACAATCTTTTCCTATTTGGCAGCGTTCTGTAAATTAAGACAGGGGAGAAGGCAAAGGGAGGGGAAATATTGCTAACGAATATGTCGAAATGTTACAGAAATGTAATATAAATTGTTCATTTGAAAGTGTTTTCTTGATGTTCGTCAATAAATGACGCATTTCTGTGTTTTTATCTGTTAATTACTTTTCTGTTTGATTTCCGGTGCTTACCTTTGCGAAGGTAAAAGAAGTTTTTAAGGTAACAAGATTCTTATTTTAAGGTTTTTAATTCAGGTATTAATTAAATTTTTAAGGTAAAAGATGAAAAGAACAGGATTAACATTGGTAGCCGCATTGGCTTTTTCCGCATCTGTATTTGCGGGAGGAACTCAGGGAAATGAAACGAAGTCAGCTGCACGTTGGGACGCCAGCATCAATAAGGTGAAGCTGAGCCGTTATTTGCAGTTGACTTCTGACCAACACACAGAAGTAGAGAACATCTGCGACTATTTCCAGGGCGAGATGAGCCGTGCCTTGCGTGCGAAGAAGAACAGCGATGAGAAAGTGCGCAACGCTGTTTACGGAAACCTGAAACTGATGAAGCAAACGCTGAACGAGAAGCAATATGCTGACTATGTGCGTCTGATGGCTGTTACTCTGCGGAATAAAGGCATTGATGTTGCACAGAAGTGATTTAGATTAGTTCTGCCGGACAATCCTGTCCGGCGGTGTTGTTTTTTGGCCCGTGCAAATGCATGGGCATTTTTGTTTTCATTTCTCCCGTGGCAATGAGAGATCCGCAAAATTATCCTATATTTGCAGGAAACATAAATGACTGTCATATGAAAACACTGAAAACTGGAAGAAAATGGGTTGCCTGCCTGCTGATGCTGGGCGGCGTCGGGGGAATGAATGCACAGAACGAATGGATCGAACCGCCTGTAATGGGGTGGAGTTCCTGGAATACATATCGGGTGAACATTGATGAAGCACTGATCCGGAAGCAGGCTGATGCCATGGTGGAACTGGGACTGAAGGAGTCCGGATACCGCTATGTGAACATTGACGACGGATTTTCGGCTGACCGGGACGAGAAAGGACGGTGCATACGCATCCGCAACGTTTCCCGAACGGCTGAAGGGCGTGGCTGCTATATTCACTCACTCGGACTCCAGGCCGGAATCTATTCGGAGGCCGGGGCCAATACCTGCGGATCGATCTGGGATGCCGACAAGCATGGCATCGGGGTAGGGCTGTACGGCTTTGAACGCCAGGATGCAGACCTGTTTTTCAATGAATGGGGATTCGACTTTATCAAGATAGACTATTGCGGGGCCGGCCAGCAGCTGGAACTGGACGAACAGGAACGCTATACGGAGATCGTACGGGCGATCCGGGAAGTCTGTCCCCGGAATATCTCCCTGAATATCTGCCGCTGGGCTTATCCGGGGACCTGGGTGCGGAATCTGGCCCGTTCCTGGAGAATCAGTCCTGACATCGCTCCGAACTGGGCAGCCGTGAAACGCTGCATTGATATGAACCTGTATCTCTCGGCTTATGCGGGAGGCGGGCATTACAACGATATGGACATGCTGGAGATTGGGCGCGGCCTGAAACCGGAAGAGGAAGAGACGCATTTCGGCATGTGGTGTATCATGAGTTCGCCGCTGCTGATCGGATGTGACCTGACCCGGATTCCGGAGGAGTCGCTGAAACTGCTCCGCAACGAGGAACTGATTGCCCTGAACCAGGATCCGCTGGGGCTGCAGGCATACATCGTGCAGCATGAAGGAGGCGGTTATGTGCTGGTGAAAGATATCGAACAGAAACGGGGCAAGGTGCGTGCCGTGGCCTTGTATAATCCCTCGGATTCGGTCTGCTCCTTCCGGGTGCCTCTGGAGATTCTGGAGCTGGCCGGCAAGACACGGGTGCGTGATCTGGTGAAGCGGAAAGACGAAGGACGGGTGACGGGCAGTTTCCAGTATGACGTGCCGGCCCACGGAGTCAAAATCCTTCGCGTGGAAGGCGAGGAACGGCTGGAGCCGGTGCGCTACGAAGCAGAACAGGCTTATCTGCATCAGTTTGACAACCTGGCCAAGCGTCCGCGGGGAGTGGCATATCTGCCTTATGAGGGAGCTTCCGGAGGCATGCTTGTCACCAATCTGGGCGGTCACCGGGACAATTATGCCCGTTGGAACGAGGTGTTCAGCGAAGAGGGCGGCCGTTACAGGATGACCGTCTGTTATGTGCCGGCAGCCAAGCGGGAACGCGAAATCAATGACCGGAGACTGGAAGTGACGGTCAACGGAACCCGGGTAAGCCTGACGGAGCTGGAAACGGACGTTCGAAAGGAGTCTGCCGCGCGGAACTGACCGTTGACCTGCAAAAAGGATACAACACGGTGAGCATCGGAAGCCGTCTGACCTGGACACCGGATCTGGACTGCTTCGTGCTGGAGAAACTCTGACCGGTCCGTCTGTTATCCGTTTGTCTGCTATCCGTTCTTCTGTTTGAGAATCTCTTCGAGCCGGATCAGTTCGTCGCGGTACTGGGCAGCTTCGATGAAGTCCAGTTTCCTGGCTGCTTCCTGCATCAGCTTGCGGGTGCGGTCGACACTGCGTTTGAGCTGATCCTTCGACATGTATTCCACAATCGGGTCGGCAGCATCATGAGGCCGTCCGGCATGTCGGCATATTCCTTTGCCTTCTTTCCCTGTCCTGCCTTTGCCTCCTGGTTTTCCAGCAGGATGTTGGTGTGACTGCGCCTGATCTGGCGGGGAGTGATTCCGTTGGCTTCGTTGTAGGCCAGCTGCTTCTCCCGCCGGCGGTTGGTCTCGTCGATGGTCTGGCGCATGCTGTCCGTGATCTTGTCCGCATACATGATCACCTTTCCGTTGACATTCCGGGCAGCACGTCCGGCAGTCTGTGTCAGGGAACGGTGAGAGCGCAGGAATCCTCCTTGTCGGCATCCAGGATGGCTACGAGGGACACTTCCGGCAAATCGAGCCCCTCACGCAGCAGGTTGACACCGATCAGGACGTCGAAAATACCCTGACGCAGTTCTTCCATGATCTTCACCCGCTCCAGGGTTTCCACATCGCTGTGGATATAGGTACAGCGGATGCCGTGGCGTGACAGATAGTCCGTCAGTTCCTCTGCCATACGCTTGGTCAGTGTGGTGACGAGCACCCTTTCCTGAGCCTCGATGCGCTGCTGGATTTCTTCCATCAGGTCGTCGATCTGGTTCAGGCTGGGGCGTACTTCGATGACCGGATCCAGCAGTCCGGTGGGGCGGATCACCTGTTCCACGACCACCCCTTCACTTTCCTGCAATTCATATTCGGCAGGAGTGGCACTGACATAGATGACCTGACGCGCCATTTCCCGGAACTCGTCGAAGGTCAGCGGCCGGTTGTCCATGGCAGCGGGGAGGCGGAAACCATATTCCACCAGGTTGGTCTTGCGGGCCCGGTCGCTCCGTACATGGCCCGGATCTGCGGTACGCTGACATGGCTCTCGTCGATGACAATCAGGAAATCCTTCGGGAAGAAATCCAGCAGACAGTAGGGCCTTGTACCCGCTTCGCGTCCGTCGAAGTAGCGGGAATAGTTCTCGATGCCCGAGCAGTGTCCCAGTTCGCGGAGCATTTCCATATCGTAAGTGACCCGTTCCTTCAGGCGCTTTGCCTCGTAGAACTTGCCGGTCTCCTCAAAATGCTGTACCTGCAGGGTCAGATCGTCCTCAATCTGATGGATCGCTCTCAGGGTGCTTTCCCTGGTCGTCATGAAAAGATTGGCCGGATAAATCTTGTATTCATCGAAGGTGGAGATACGGGCTCCCGTGTCCGGATCGACTTCCTCAATGCCGTCAATTTCGTCATCCCAGAACATGATGCGCAGGATGTGATCCGTATAAGCCAGGAAGATATCCACCGTATCTCCCTTGACCCGGAAATTCCCGCGGTTCAGTTCGGCATCGTTGCGGGTGTAGAGACTGTCCACCAGCTGGCGGAGCAGGACGTTGCGGTCCATGCGCTTGCCCCGTCTGACTTCGATCACATTATTATAAAAGTCGGCCGGATTTCCCATACCGTAGATGCACGATACGGACGAAACCACGATGACATCCTTCCGGCCTGAAAGCAGGGCAGAGGTGGCCGCCAGCCGGAGCTTGTCGATTTCTTCGTTGATGGCCAGGTCTTTTTCAATGTATGTATCCGTGGAAGGCAGGTATGCCTCCGGCTGGTAATAGTCGTAGTAGGAAACGTAATATTCCACCGCATTGTTGGGGAAGAACGCCTTGAACTCCCCGTAGAGCTGGGCGGCCAGCGTCTTGTTGTGGCTCAGGATCAGCGTCGGTTTGTTGACGTTGCGGATCACGTTGGCGATGGTAAAGTCTTTCCGGAGCTGTCACTCCCAGCAGTGTCTGGGCGGGCAGGCCGTTCAGTACTCCGTCAGTCAGTTGTGCGATAGCTCCGGCTGGTCGCCGGTGGCTGATAGTCGGATTTCAGTTCAAAGTTCATAATCAGTGAAATTGTGATCAAAAGTGAGTGTAAAGGTACGTATTTCTGCCGGAAAAGCCACGGAAGCGGACCTTTTTTGCCCCGGAGAAAGCGAAAATAATATTAAAATATCCGCGGGTATTGATTTATTCACTGGAAAAGAGTAATTTTGCACAACTATATTGATTGACATGAAAAAGTACATAGCAATGGCCCTCCTTTCCGCGGGAGTCTTAACTTCGTGCGGAGAGTACAACAAGGTGCTGAAAAGCACGGATTATGAATACAAATACGAAGCAGCAAAAGAGTATTTTGCCAAGGGGCAGAACACCAAGGCCGCTACACTTCTGGAAGAACTGGTCAATATCCTGAAAGGTATGATGAACGGGGAAGAAGCCCTGTATATGCAGGCTATGACCTATTTCAATCAGGGTGACTACGTGACGGCTTCGCATTATTTCAATACCTATTATACAACCTATCCGCGCGGAACCTATACGGAACTGGCCCGCTTCAACTGCGGACGCGCGCTGTATCTGGATACTCCCGAACCGCGTCTGGACCAGAGCAGTACTTACAAAGCTATTGAGGAACTGCAGATGTTCATCGAATATTTCCCGATGAGTTCACGGAAGGATCAGGCTCAGAGCATGATCTTCGAACTGCAGGACAAGCTCGTGGAGAAGGAGTATATGTCGGCCAAGCTGTATTATGATCTGCTCCTATACGGGTAACGCCGTGTACAGCAGTACCGGTAACAACTATCTGGCAGCCGTGATCACTGCCCAGAACATCCTGAAGGAATATCCTTATACCAAGATGCGTGAAGATCTTTCGATCCTGATCCTGCGTGCAAAGTATGGCATGGCCAGGGAAAGTGTGCTGGAAAAGAAGGAAGACCGTATGCGCGACACCATCGACGAATATTATGCCTTCATCAATGAATTCCCCGAAAGCAAGTACCGCAAGGAGGTGGAATCCATTTTCAAGGAAGCGAACAAGTATGTGAACCCGGATGAGGACACAACAACAACTGAAGAATAATTAATCACATTAAATGTATAATTAACAATAAGTTATGGATTACAAAAAAACAAATGCCCCTACTAACACCGTTACCCGTGACATGATGGAACTGTGCGAAGATACAGGCAATGTATACGAAACCGTAGCAATTATCGGCAAACGTGCCAACCAGATTGCTGTGGAAATGAAGAACGATCTTTCCAAGAAGCTGCAGGAATTTGCTTCATACAGCGACAACCTGGAAGAAGTCTTTGAAAACAGAGAACAGATTGAGATTTCCCGTTACTACGAAAAACTTCCGAAGCCGACTCTGATCGCTACTCAGGAATACATCGAAGGAAAGGTGTATTACAGAAATCCGGCCAAGGAAAAGGAAAGACTGCAATAAGCCGGAACTATGATACAGCGCATTCAGACCGTTTATCTGCTGGTTGTAGCCATTCTGGCAGTAGTAATGATCTCACTGCCGGTAGGAAGTTTCGTTACGCCGGATTATCACATGAGTGAACTGACCAATCTGGCGCTCGTGTCTGAAGAAGGAGTTTCAGACTATGCTCCGTGGGCTTTGTTTGCCTTGCAGACCGTTTCTGCCATCCTTGCTCTGGTGACGATCTTCCTCTACAAGAAGCGCATGCTTCAAATCCGTCTGACTCTGTTCAACATGCTGGTGCTGGTGGGCTATTATGTCACACTGGTCATTTTCGTGCTGAACCTGAAAGGAGATGCCTCTTTCGTTCCGTCATGGACTGTATGTCTGCCACTGATTTCGATCATTCTTTCGTGGCTGGCTATCCGTGCCATCGGCAAGGACGAAATGCTGGTAAAAGCATACGAGAGACTGAGATAAGCCGGAAGGGCTGGTCTGAGTCTTGCATATATTGAAAAACACTTCGGCGTGCAACCTGAAATGCTTCGATATTCAGGATTGCACGCCGAAGTGTTTTGTTTCTCCCCGTTCTAGATTTTCTTGTTCTTCCAGCTTCCTTTCCGCAGGTAAAGATAGCTGACGATACCGATGCAGGAAGCATACAGATGCTCAGCAGTCCAGCAGAAGGCAACGTCTGCTTTCAGTCCCTGAATGACGATGGTAATATAGACCAGATAAATCACCAGCGCACCCAGTTCAAGGATAAAGGCAGCCTGTGTATTTCCGGTGCCTGAAACGGACTGAAAATAGATGTTTCCCGGAATCATGACCAGGTATGAGGAACACAGTACCCAGAGGGTTGGAACACTGGCTTCCACCAGCTCCGGAATGTCTGTATAGATGCGGAGTACCGGATGGGGAAACAGGGCAATCAGCGCAATGACCGGCAATACGATGCAGGAGCACAGACGGATATGACGGCCGATAAGCGAGCGGACCTGAGCGGTATCACCCCGTCCGATGGCATTGCTGACCAGGGCACTGCATGTCGATGCAAAAGCCATGATGGTCATGAACGGCAGACTGGAAACGCTGCGGATGATGTTTGATATGGCCAGAGGGCGTTCACCGAGATGTTCCACGAAAATGAAGAACAGGAACCAGGTAGACAGGGAAATGAAATTCTGTACCATGGTCCACAGGGAAACGTTCATGATCTGTGTAAGCGAACGGGTACGGAAAGCCGGAATCCGGTTGAGCCCGTATTTCGGTAATCTATCCGGCGCCAGGTATAGATCACGAAGAAGATTACAGATACCAGTTCGGCAAGGGAGGAACCGATGGCTGCTCCGGCAATACCCAGAGCGGGAAAACCGAATTTTCCGAAGATCAGGGTATAGTTGAATATCACATTGGCCAGTACCATTACGATGGAGTTCAGCGTCAGGGTACGGGTCTGGGTAGTTCCTACGAAGAATGCACGGAACATGGCGCCGATGAAAGAGAAGAAAAAGCCGTACACCCGCCAGTGGATATAGCTGGAGGCTGCTCCGGCAATCTTGTCGGAAGTGACGAGCAGTCCGAGTATCTCCTCAGAATAGACCTGGGAGACGGTAA
>ENA-OQHA01000431-OQHA01000431.1-human-gut-metagenome-genome-assembly--contig:-NODE-431-length-21188-cov-3.002754_pt1 | contig 21188 bp, 29 predicted proteins | sample MGYA00242558_ERZ504707 | MGnify/ENA primary metagenome ERZ504707 (study PRJEB26092, sample SAMD00036197) | human gut metagenome | host: Homo sapiens | study: EMG produced TPA metagenomics assembly of...
GATCCAGGAAGCTAATAGTCCAGGCGACTTGCAGGTGGCGTGACTACAGATAAAGTTTTGCAATGGTAGAAAAATCCGTAAAATACAAAATCCCAATGGTATTCATGACCTACGCAAACGTAGTATTTTCTTACGGAACAGAGCGTTTTATCAAGAAAGCAGCGGAAGTTGGAATGGATGGACTGATCCTTCCGGATGTTCCGTTTGAGGAAAAAGAAGAGTTTGATGTTGTGTGCAAACAGTACGGCCTTGACCTGATCTCCCTGATCGCACCGACCTCCCATGAGCGGATCGCCATGATCGCAAAAGAGGCGGAAGGCTTTGTTTACTGCGTATCTTCCCTTGGTGTAACAGGAATGCGTACCAGCATTACCACAGATATCGGAGCTATGGTGAAGCTGGTAAAAGCCCAGAAAGACATCCCATGTGCAGTAGGATTCGGAATCTCAACCCCGGAGCAGGCAAAAAAATGGCAGATCAGTCAGACGGTGCCATTGTAGGATCTGCCATTGTGAAGCTTTGTGGTGCCTACGGCAAAGACTGCGTGCCGAAGGTGAAGGCTTATGTGAAAGAGATGAAGGATGCGATCAGATAAATTTCCGGCTGAAATCGGAACACAGATCACAAAGTGTAATAAAAATCTGCTTTATCCAAAAAAAGGTAAAGCAGATTTTTTTCGTGCTGAGCAGATTTCGGAGAAATTACAGAAAAGATCTACTTGACAGTTAGAGACCAGGTGATAGATGATATAAAAAAGGTGAGGAGGAAATTGGGGATGAATCGGGAAGAAGCAAAGAAGAAAGCAGAAGTGCTGGTTGCCAGGATGACTCTGGAGGAAAAAGCCAGTCAGCTAAGGTACGATGCACCTGCAATAAAAAGACTGGGAATTCCGGCATATAACTGGTGGAATGAGGGACTTCACGGTGTTGCCAGAGCAGGGCAGGCAACGGTTTTTCCACAGGCGATCGGAATGGCGGCAACTTTTGATAGGAAAAGTGTGGCAGAGATGGCCGGTATCGTGGCAACAGAGGGCAGAGCAAAGTATAATGCATATTCCGTAAACGGTGACAGAGATATTTATAAGGGATTGACGTTCTGGTCTCCTAATGTCAATATTTTCCGTGATCCACGATGGGGTAGAGGCCATGAAACTTATGGGGAAGATCCGTATCTTACAAAAGAACTTGGAGTTTCCTTTGTAAAAGCACTTCAGGGAAATGGGGATACAATGAAGGCAGCAGCCTGTGCCAAACATTTTGCAGTACATTCCGGGCCGGAGGCACTCCGTCATGAATTTGATGCGGAAGCATCCGCAAAAGATATGGAAGAAACGTATCTGCCGGCATTCGAAGGTCTGGTAAAAGAAGCGAAAGTAGAAGCGGTTATGGGAGCTTATAACCGGACAAACGGGGAACCCTGCTGCGGAAGTCCCACATTACAGAAAAAACTCAGAGGCGAATGGAAATTTCAGGGGCATTTTGTATCAGACTGCTGGGCAATCCGTGATTTTCATGAACACCATATGGTAACGGATACAGCCGTTGAATCTGCAGCACTGGCGATTAATAATGGCTGTGACCTGAATTGTGGAAATACTTATCTTCACATTATGAAGGCATACGAAAAGGGGCTTGTCACAGAAGAAACCATAACCCGGGCAGCAGTGCGGCTTTTTACCACAAGGTATCTGCTGGGGTTGTTTGATGGAAGCGAATATGACAATATCTCCTACATGGAGGTAGAATCTCCCAGGCATCTGGATGCAGCGGAGAAAGCAGCGGAAAAAAGCTTTGTTCTGCTGAAAAATAACGGGATTCTTCCGCTTGATAAAGAAAAACTGAAAACAATAGGGATCATCGGACCAAATGCGGACAGCAGGCAGGCGCTGATCGGCAATTATCACGGGACAGCTTCCAGGTATATTACCATACAGGAAGGCATCCAGGATTATGTGGGAGACGATGTAAGGATCCTTACTTCCAGAGGCTGTGATCTGTTCCGAGACCGGACGGAGCACCTTGCGTTTACCAGAGATCGTATTGCGGAAGCAAAGGTGGTTGCGGAAAACAGCGATGTGGTGATCTTATGTATGGGACTGGATGAGACACTGGAAGGAGAAGAGGGAGACACCGGAAACAGCTATGTATCGGGAGATAAAGAAGATATTGAACTTCCCGGAGTACAGCGAGACTGATGGAAGCAATCGCAGACACCGGAAAACCGGCAGTATTCTGTCTGCTGGCAGGAAGTGACCTTAATCTGAAATATGCGGCAGAGAAATTTGATGCGTCATGATGCTGTGGTACCCTGGATGTCAGGGCGGGAAGGCAGCGGCAAAGGTACTGTTTGGAGAAATCTCGCCATCAGGAAAACTTCCGGTGACATTTTATGAAAGCCTGGAAGAACTTCCGGATTTTACCGATTATTCCATGAAAGGCAGAACATATCGCTATATGGAACGAAAAGCACAGTTTCCTTTTGGATATGGTCTGACATACAGTAATGTGGCAGTAGATAAAGCAGGGGTCAAAACATGTGGACAGAAGGTAAACGTGGAGGTAGAAGTGCGGAATAACGGCGCATATGATACAGAGGATGTTGTTCAGATCTATGTAAAAAATATCGACAGCAAAAACGCCATTCCCAATCCGATGCTGGCCGGTTTTCAGCGGATATTCCTGAAGGCGGGAGAAAGCCGAAAAATAGAAATCCCAATATGGGAAAAAGCATTCACCGTAGTAGATGAAACAGGAAAACGGATGGAAGAAGGAAAGAAATTTGAAATTTATGCAGGCTGCAGCCAGCCTGATGAAAAAAGCAAAGAACTGACCGGGATCATGCCGGTAAAGATCATCTGGGAAAAATAATAAGAAAATCTAAAGTAACAGGAGGGCGATGCATTAGGCAGCGCCCTCCCTTCATATCTACCGCATAAACAACCGTACCATTTTTTCATAAATCTTCCGATATTTCTGATATCTCATAGGAAGATCGATCCAGGTCTTTTTATCTACAATACTCTTATAATGAGAGAATGTCCGGAAGCCGTCGATGCCATGATAGGATCCCATGCCGCTTTCACCAAAGCCGCCGAAGCCCATATTGCTGGTTGCCAGATGTATGAGGACATCGTTGATACAGCCACCGCCGAAACCACATCGGGAAGTAACTTCACGGGCATTTTTTTCATCTTCGGTGAAGATATAAAGAGCCAGCGGATGTGCCATGGAATTGATCTTTGTTACGGCACCTCCGAGAGAGTCATAGGTGAGGATCGGAAGTACCGGACCGAAGATTTCCTGTTGCATGACCGGATCTTCGAAGGTTACGTTATCAAGAACCGTCGGCTCGATCTGAAGTGTTTCACGGTTGGAACCACCGCCGCAGACAGTTTTGGAAGGATCGATCAGACTGTTGATACGGTCGAAATGCTTTTCGTTGATGATCTTTCCATAATTCCGGTTCTTCAGTGGTTCTTTTCCGTACTGGCGTGTGATCTGTCTGCGAAGCTCTGCGACTAGGGCTTCTTTGATCTCCGGATCACAGTAGATGTAGTCCGGAGCCACGCAGGTCTGGCCACAGTTCAGAAACTTGCCGAATACGATACGTTTTGCCGCAAGGCGGAGATTGGCTGTTTTGTCCACGATGCAGGGGCTTTTTCCACCCAGCTCCAGAGTGACTGGTGTGAGGTGTTCGGAAGCCTTTCTCATGACCTCTTTTCCTACAGACTGGCTTCCCGTGAAGAAGATGTAATCAAAGTGCAGACTGAGAAGATGTGTGTTTTCCGCACGTCCGCCTGTGACAGTTGCAACGTATTTTTCATCGAAACATTCATGGATGAGAAGACGGATCACTTCACTTGTTGCCGGTGAGTAGGCACTTGGTTTCAGGATGACTGTGTTTCCGGCTGCAATGGCGTCTACCAGTGTTCTATGGTGAGAAGAAACGGATAGTTCCACGGACTCATAATGAGAACCACACCGTAGGGGGATGGTTTGCGGAAACTGCGGGAATGGAACTGTGCCAGTGGAGTTGGAACGGTCTGTTCTTTTGCGTAGGAGCGGATATTTTTCAGCATATGTGTGATCTCGGAGAGCACCAGTCCGGTCTCACACATATAGCTTTCGAAATTACTTTTTCCCAGATCCTTTTTCAGCGCGGCGTGGATCTGATCTTCGTGTTTCCGGATGGAAGCGCGGAGACGTTTCAGGGCGCTGATGCGAAAATCAAGGTCAAAAGTTGCGCCGGAGTAGAAGTACTGGCGCTGTTTATCTAAAAGCTGGTTGATCTGTTCTTTTTCCATGGAATTGTAGTCCTTTCTGAAAAAACTGTATTCGAAATATCGAAAAAATCTTTCTATGCCAATGGCTGTTTTAGCAATTGCTTGCCGGAGGCATCAGTCTGTAATACAGTGTCTCAAGTTCGCCGGCATCCATCAGCACAGGAACCGGGTACAGAGGATTGGCTTCTTTATCTGCGTAATGGGCAAGCTCCGGGATGTCTGTTTCCTGGATTTCCGGGATATAGTCTCCGATGCCAAAGCGTTTTTTCATATCTTTTATTGCATCAATAAACATCCGGGCAGCAGTTTTATCGTCCTCATGTTTATCGCAGAGACCGGCAGTTACGGCAAGGTTGCGGAGTTTGTGAGTGATGGAATCTCCGTATGTTTCCAGTACCATAGGAAGGATCACTGCATTGGCAAGCCCATGTGGAACATTATATTTTCCGCCGAGGGAATGTGCAATTGCGTGGACATATCCAACGTAGGATTTGGTGAAGGCACAGCCTGCGAAATAGGAGGCGCGGAGCATATTTCGTCTTGCTTCAATATTATTGCCGTCTGTGTAGGCGGTATCCAGATTTTCAAAGATCAGTCTGACAGCATCCAGGGCATTTTTTCTTGTGCCAGGTGTAGTGGAATTTCCAATGTAGGCTTCCACTGCGTGAGTCAGGGCATCCATGCCGGTGGTAGCTGTGATAAACGGCGGAAGGCTTAAAGTCACTTTCGGGTCAAGGACTGCGTAGCGTGGGATCAGCGGAAAATCGTTGATGGCATATTTGTGCCGTGTTTCTGCATCGGTAATGACAGCAGCAAGTGTTGTTTCACTTCCTGTTCCTGCAGTCGTGGGGATGGCGATGAGAAGAGGAAGCTTTTTGTGGATCTTCAGGATTCCCTTCATCTGAGCAAGAGACTGGTGTGGTTGGCAATGCGGGCTGCTGTGGCTTTTGCACAGTCCATACTGGAACCACCGCCGAAGCCGATGATCGCCTGGCAGTCATTGTCCAGATACATGTGAAAGGCTTCGTCCACATTGACGGTTGTTGGATTGGCAACGGTTTTGTCGTAGATGTGGTAAGAGATGCAGCTTCGCTTCAGTGTCTGCTCCAGTCTTTCTGTAAGGCCAAGGCTTCGGATCCCTGCATCTGTGATGATGAGTACATTGTTATAGTTTCTTTTTTCCAGAACTTCCGGAATACCTTTGACGCTTCCGATGATCTTCGGATTGCGGTAAGGAAGCAGTGGAAGGGCGAATTTAAAGACATTCTGGAAAACCCGGCAGTAAGCTTTTTTTAATGGATTCATGGTAGTTTTCTTTCCTTTTAAAGTCAAATTATTTTATTCTAAATATTATATATAGCAGTTGGAAGGGGAAAAGTCAAGATTGCCGTTTATGGAAGTGCATCGCGAAGCGTGTTGCTGAGAACAGAGTAACCGTAACGTCATAAAAAAGAAAACAGGAAATATAATATTGTCATGGTTGTAAATATCCTTTACACTAAGGGAGTCAAACAGAATCATTATGCAAGGATTGGATATCCAGCGGAAGGCAAATGTCCGCAGGATAGATATTGATCACGGAGGAAATCATGCCAGAAACAGACACATCCGCAAAAAATCCTCTTCACGTATCCGAAGTGGATGATAATTTAAAAGAATTAAGCCCTCACGGTTCCTTTGAGCTGCCGGTGGAAACCTATATGGCGAACTGTGAGATCTTTCATGCACTGTATGACCACTGGCACAGTGAGATGGAGATCATGTATATTGAAAAAGGCAGTGGCTTTGCCAGACTGAACCGGGAGAGCATCCGCTTGAAAAAGGGGGATATCCTGATCGTGAACTGCGGAGTTCTCCATAGTATGCGCACGGATCTTAAGAAGCCTCTTTATTATAAGAGTGTGGTTTTCAGCCTGGGTTTCCTTGCAGGTCAGCCGGGAGATATCTGCCAGGAATGCGTGGTATCACCATTAATAGAAAACAAGGCAGAATTCTGCCATCATATAGAAGAAGGAGATTCCGGATATGAGAAGCTACGGGAAATTTTTCTGGAGATCCATGACTGTCATACGGAGAAGAAGCCATATTTCTATGTGAAGCTGAAAATGCTGTTCTTTGATTTCTTTTATGAGATGCTGACGAAGCATTATATTATCCCGGTAAGCACAGAGCAGAACAAGAGCCTTGCAGCAGTAAAGGAAGTGCTGGATCATATCAGCCTTCACTACCAGGAGAATCTTACCGTTTCAGAGCTTTCCGGACTTTCCAATTACAGTGAGTATTATTTTATGAAGCTTTTCCGCCAGTATACGGGAAAACCCTGGTGGAATACATCAATGACTTCCGTATGGAGAAGGCGAAGTATCTTCTTACGCATTCCGATGCACCTGTGACGGAGATCGCCATGCAGGTGGGATTTAACAGTACAAGTTATTTTATAAAGAAATTTCAGCAGTCCAATAAGGTTTCACCGCATAAGTACAGGAAGAGTATGAGACAGATCTGAGAAAGCTCCCGAAGCAACCGCATATGTATCGGTTACGTTTTTATGCAGAGCTACAGTAAAAAGTGAAAAACAGTCTGACAAATATCTTGCATATCATGACAGGATTGTTATATTTTTGAAAAGAAATGCGTGATATCCTAATATCATCAAAAACAAAGCAAACAACCTTGTAAAAACATATTTCATCCCATCAAGATCCATGAAAGGAGATCAAAATGGAAACATTAAGCAAAGTATTTGAAGACAAATATAACAAAAATGTAAAAGATTGTACAAATGAGGAAATCTATCACGGACTTCTCTCCTGGACAAAGGAGCAGCTGAAGGGCCGCGGCTACCAGGAAGGAAAAAAGAAAATTTATTATATTTCCGCAGAGTTCCTTATCGGTAAGCTTCTTTCCAACAATCTGATCAATCTGGGCGTTTATGATGAAGTTGCGAAATATCTTAAAGAAAACGGAAAAGAGCTTTCCATGATCGAGGAGATCGAGCCGGAGCCATCTCTCGGAAACGGCGGACTTGGCCGTCTGGCAGCATGTTTCCTGGATTCCATTGCAACTCTGGGACTTCCGGGAGAAGGAATCGGACTTAATTATCACCTCGGACTTTTCAAACAGGAGTTTAAGGATCATCTTCAGTTTGAGACACCGAATCCGTGGATCCAGCCAGAGAGCTGGCTTACAGATGCAGGCGTTTCCTATTACGTGCCGTTTAAGGGCTTTATGCTGAAATCCACACTGTATGATATTGATGTTGCAGGCTATGAGAACAAAGCGATCAAGCTTCGCCTTTTTGATATTGATATTGCAGATGAGAGCATTGTAGGCGAGGGAATCTCCTTTGATAAGAGGGATCTGCTCCACAACCTGACACTGTTCCTGTATCCGGATGACAGCGATGATGCAGGAAGAAAGCTTCGTATCTATCAGCAGTACTTCATGGTAAGCAATGCGGCACAGCTGATCCTGGATGAGGCAACAGCAAAAGGCTGCAATCTTCATGACCTTGCCGATTACGCAGTGATTCAGATCAACGATACACATCCGAGTATGGTAATTCCGGAGCTTATCCGTCTCCTCACAGAGCGTGGGATCGAGTTCGAGGAGGCATGCGAGATCGTATCTCATGTATGCGCTTATACCAACCATACCATTCTTGCAGAGGCACTTGAGAAATGGCCGATCTCCTATCTTGAGGAGGTTGTTCCGCATCTGATGCCGATCATCCGCAAGCTGGACGAGCGTATCAAAGCAAAATATCCGCAGGAAAATCTTGCCATCATCGACAAGAATGACCTGGTACACATGCACATATGGACATCCACTACGGATTTTCCATCAACGGTGTTGCATCCCTTCATACCGATATCTTGAAGGAGACAGAGCTTCATCAGTTCTATGAGATCTATCCGGAGAAATTCAATAACAAGACAAACGGAATCACCTTCCGCAGATGGCTCCTTCACTGCAACCATCCGCTGACAGAGTACATCACATCTATGATCGGTGACGGCTTCCGCAAGGATTCCTTTGAGCTTGACAAGATGCTTGGCTTCAAGGGAAATCAGGACGTTCTTGCAAATATCCTTAAGATCAAGCAGGATGCAAAGAAGAGATGTGCGGAGTTTATCAAAGCCAACACAGGTGAAGAGATCAACACACACAGTGTTTATGATATCCAGATCAAACGTCTTCATGAGTACAAACGTCAGCAGCTGAACGCACTTTACATCATTGACCGTTACCTGAAGATCAAGGCAGGCGAGAAGCCGCAGCGCCCGGTAACCTTTATCTTCGGTGCAAAGGCAGCTCCTGCATACGTTATCGCAAAGGATATTATCCACCTGCTTCTCTGCTTACAGGAGCTTATCAACAATGATCCGGAGGTTTCCCCGTACATGAAGTTGTTATGGTGGAAAACTACAACGTAAGTGCAGCAGAGAAGCTGATCCCTGCCTGCGATATCTCCGAGCAGATCTCTCTTGCTTCCAAGGAGGCCAGCGGAACAGGAAACATGAAGTTCATGCTCAACGGTGCTGTAACACTGGGAACCATGGATGGTGCAAATGTGGAGATCAGCCAGCTGGTAGGCAAGGATAATATCTATATCTTCGGAGAGTCCAGTGAGCAGGTTATCGAACACTATGAAAAGGCTGACTACTGCTCCAGAGATTTCTATGAAAAAGACGAGCGCATCCGTCGTGCAGTAGACTTTATTGTAGGAAACGAGCTTCTTTCTATTGGAAGTGAGGAGCATTTAAGAAGACTGCATCATGAGATCGTAAGCAAAGACTGGTTCATGACTCTTCTTGACTTCGAGGATTATGCGAAGGTGAAAGATCAGGCACTGTCCGATTATGAGGACAGAACCGCATGGGCAGAGAAAATGCTTGTAAATATCGGAAAAGCAGGATACTTCTCTTCAGACAGAACCATCGAAGAGTACAACAGAGATATCTGGCATCTGACACCGGAGAAATAAAACGGTTTTAGGCAGATTGCTCCGGCTCGGAGAAAAATAGAAAAATAGAAAATAAAAAACGCCGGCATTCATTGGAATATGTACTGGGGCTGAGATGTCAGAGATGATCTGGCAGCCTGGACAGGACATGTTACAGATGAATGGCCGGTGTTTTTTGTGAAATTGGTTGCGAAAAATTGTTTACGGAATCAGGCAAGCGATACTTCAGGCTTTTCCATGCTTAAATGCCATCATCATCTCCTTGGTAAGGCTGATATTATCTCCTTCATCCGGAATGTCTTCCCGGTTGAACCAGGAGGCCATGGAAAGCTCATCGTGGTCTACAGTCAGAGTGTCGTCGCCATCCAGATCACAGTAGAAGCCAAACAGAAGGGTTCCGGAGAAGGACCATGGCTGGCTCTTGTAGTAGCGGAGATTTTTGACCTTTACGCCAATCTCTTCCATAACTTCACGGTGGACGGTCTCCTCGATGGTCTCGCCAATCTCGGCAAAACCTGCGATCATGGCGTAGCGGGTGTGATTTCGGCCCTCATATTTGGAGAGGATCAGCTTGTCACCGTTGGTAACGCCTACGATCACAGCCGGAGAAAGCACCGGATATTCACCGTTTCCACATGCAGGCAGATCATCTTGCGCTCATGTTTATCATGTACCATCGGTTTGCCGCAGCAGCCGCAGAAACGGCGCTTGCTGTACCACTGAAAGAGCTGATATCCGGTGATTCCTGCGAAAGCCAGATACTGTGGCTCCGCTGTGCGGAGAACTCTTGTGATCTCAAACTGATAACCAGGAAGGAGACTGGTGTCAAGATCCGGGATCAGATAAAAATGCTCTTCGTCAATGGAGAAGAGATAGATATAATTCTCATAGAGATTTTCAACTTTTCCTTCCAGCTCTCCAAAGCTTGGAAGAGTCATAGTCTCGCCATCTTTTTTCATAAGGATCTTTCCTTCTTCATAGGCGAGAATGTGGCTTGCTTTATCAGGGGCAACAGGTTTGTATTCATTATGGTAGGTATGTGGTGCGATATCCTGGATCATGATAAATTCCTTTCGTTTTTGGTTCTGTATGAGTGTTTTATGTATGCTTTCTACAGTATAAACTTACCTTAAGAAAAAGGCAACTATTCTGTAAATTTACGAAAAATAGTTGCTGACAGCAGATGGGAAGTGTAAGATAAGATTGTTGTCTTATGCAGGAAAAGGAGAAAATTATGCAAACAGAAAAAAAGCAGGGTCTGACCCGGGATACCATTAAATACATAGCAATCTTCACTATGCTTCTGAATCATATCGCCAACGTGCTTCTGCCGGAAAACACGATCCTGTGGGAAGTGTTTATAGACATCGGTTACTTCACAGCCATCACCATGTGCTATTTTCTTGTGGAAGGCTTTTACTATACACATTCCCGGAGGAATATGGCGAGAGACTTCTGGTCTTTGCAGGAATCTCCCAGGTTCCCTATATGATGGCCTTTGATTTTTCACAGCTGAATATGATCTTTACACTGTTTATCTGCTTTATGATCCTGGTGATCCAGGACAAGATGATAGCAAGTAAGTGGAGGGTTCCGCTTACAATCATTCTGCTGGTACTATCCATTTATTCGGACTGGGCAATCCTGGCACCTGTTTTTACTCTCTGGTTTCATGCAGGCTGGGGAAACAGGAAGAAAATGGTTCAGGCTTATGGAATCGGAGCAGTGCTTTTTGCAGCGTTTAATTACGCGTCTTATGCAGAAACTTTGCCGGCTGCACAGGCATTGCTTCATGCGATATTTTCAGCAGTTGGAATCGTAGTATCAGGAATTATCATTATCTGCTTCTATAATGGAGAAAAATCTGAAAAAGCACCGAAGTTTTCAAAGTGGTTTTTCTATATTTTCTATCCGGCACATCTGCTGATCTTAAGTTTGATCAAAATGTGGATCGTATAAAAGATGCTGAAAAAATGTATCAGATAGATTGCTGAAAATAAAAAGCACATCAGCAAAACATAGTAAGTCTGTAAGAAAATAAGAAAATTAAAGAAAAACTCTTGAAATCAAAAAAATTATCTGCTATGATAACTCCCATGACAAAGGCGTCTGGAAATTATATTTCCAGGCGCTTTTTGCGTTGCAGAAATAAATGAGGGAACCGAGGAGGAATGATTATGAATGCAGGAGATACTGGTTTTATGCTGATCTGTACGGCCTTTGTGTTTTTTATGACACCGGGGCTGGCATTTTTCTACGGAGGACTTGTCCGGAGAAAAATGTTGTCAATACCATGATGGCGTGTGCAGCAATTATGGGTCTGTCCGTTGTGATGTGGACATTATTTGGTTATTCACTTGCCTTTGGCGGAAATCACGGTGGTATTATCGGTGACTTCCGGTGGTTTGCCATGAACGGTGTCGGCTGGGAGCCGGGGCCCTATGCAGATACCATTCCGCATCTGGTATTTGCAGCGTTTCAGATGATGTTTGCCATGATCACACCGGCACTGATCACAGGTGCTGTTGTTGGAAGAATGCGTTTTAAAGCACTGTTTCTTTTTGTTGCAATCTGGCCTGTGATCGTGTATTATCCTATGGCACACATGGTCTGGGGAGACGGCGGATTTCTGGCAGCTATCGGCTCAGTGGATTTTGCAGGAGGAAATGTAGTACATATCAGCTCCGGTGTCAGTGCACTTGTACTGGCCATTTATCTTAAACAGAGACGCGGCTACGCAAAAGCAACCTACCGCACCCATAATATTCCATTTGTTTTCCTGGGTGCAGCTATGCTGTGGTTTGGCTGGTTCGGATTTAACGCAGGAAGTGCACTGAAGGCAGACGGTCTTGCAGCACATGCTTTTATGACAAGCAGTATTTCTTCTGCGTGTGCTTTGCTTACCTGGATGCTTATCGAAGTCATTCGTGAGGGAAAACCGACACTGGTTGGTGCATCTACAGGTCTTGTTATCGGACTGGTAGCAATCACTCCGGGAGCTGGATTCGTACCGGTTTGGGCATCTTTTATCATTGGAATCCTGGTAAGCCCGATCTGCTATTTTACTGTGATTCTTCTGAAGCAGAAGCTGAAGATCGATGATGCGCTGGATGCTTTTGGCTGCCATGGTATTGGCGTATATGGGGAGGAATCGCAACTGGACTTTTCGGAAAATCTTCGATCAATTCTGTTGCAAAATGGGATGGCCTTGTATTTGGAGATTACCGTCTGTTTCTGGCACAGGTTTTAAGTATTGTGATCACCATTGCTGTTGCCATTGTGGGAACACTGATCTGTATTGGAATCGTGCGTATTTTTACACCGCTTCGTGTAGATCCGAAGGAAGAACTGGTTGGTCTGGACGCATCCCAGCATGGAGAGAATGCATATCCGTCATTCAATGGATTTGACTGATAAGAGTCCATTTCCTGTTAATGTGAATGATGGTGTTAAAGAGGAGATTATAATATGTTGATTAAAATAGAAGCAATCGTAAGAGAAGAAAAAATGGAAGATGTCAAAGCAGCGTTAAATGACATCCAGGTAAACGGTTTTACAGTAACCCAGATTATGGGCTGCGGAACACAGCGTGGCTACACAGAATATGTCCGTGGTTCTAAAATCGATGTATTTCTGAAACCGAAGATCAAGTTTGAGATTGTAGTATCATCCGAAGACTGGGAGATTAAAGTCATTGATGCGATTCAGAAAGCAGCATTCACCGGTGACCCGGGCGATGGCAAGATCTTCAGCTACGAGATCCGAAATGCTGTCCGGATCCGAACCGGTGAGACCGGATATGATGCACTGCAGTCAGAGTTCTTTTAAAATAATAGAAATGTAAAAAAGATCCTTCTGGAAAACTGAGATATTCAGATTTTCAGAAGGATCTTTTTGCAGATAATTAACAATAGTCTTACTTTGATTTGGTGCAAACTTCTGCAGTTACATATAAGATAGAAAGGTATACAATAGATCAGTTAGATCACCAACCGGATAAAAAGTGCTGAAAGTATTTACGCTAAACTTCTGAAGAAAGGACTGGAACCGGATTTTGAGACTGCCAGAAAAAATCTGAACAATCAGCGAATGTGAGATCAGAATGCCTGTTATAAAAAAGAAAACGGAGAATTCCCTAAAAAAGAAGTTCAGGAATTCTCCGTTTTGTTGTTTGAGTCATTTCAGTCGGGACCCTGTTTATTATGTGTTATACTCTGCTCATCAGCTGCAAAGATGACATTTCTCACAGGCAGACGGCGTGGCTGCGCATCCGCCAAGAGCAGTCTCACGAAGCTCTGCAGGGAGCTTTTGCCTACGGTATACATGGCATCGATCATCTCATCCAGAGGGATGAACTGGGGGATACCGGCCAGTGACATTTCCGCTGCGATCAGGGCATTGGAAACACCGGCTGCGTTACGGTTCTGGCAGGGATATTCCACCAGGCCGCCTACAGGATCGCACACAAGTCCAAGCATGTTCATGAGAACCGTGGAAGCAGCATAAGTACACTGAAGAGGTGTACCGCCAAGAAGTTCCACAGCAGCAGAAGCAGCCATTGCGGAAGCAATTCCGACCTCAGCCTGACATCCGCCAACAGCACCTGCAACTGTTGCATTACGCATGGCAAGATAGCCGATCGCGCCTGCATTAAATAGTGCCTGGCGGATTTTTTTATCGGAAAAGCCGTAGACCTCCTGAAGAGCAAGCATCATTCCGGGAACGATCCCGGCACTGCCGGCAGTAGGAGAGGCAACGATCAGTCCCATGGAAGCGTTGGTCTCAAGGGTTGCCATAGCGTAGGTGATACCCTTTCCGAGAACATTTCCGCACAGGCTTTTTCCCAGGTCATGAAATTCACAGAGTCTTCGGGCTTCACCGCCGATCAGTCCGCCCATAGATATCACGGGATCTTTGATGGGGGAAAAAGCAGCGTCCTTCATGATCTCCAGAACACGGTCCATGCGCTGGTTCACGATTTCAGCAGTGGTTTCACCGAGAAGGATCTCACGCTGGCGCATTACTTCGGAAATCGGAAGCTTTTTTTCCTGGCAGAGAGCAAGGAGTTCCCTGGCATTTTTGAAATCCATAAAACACATCCTCCCTTTCCCTACATCTGAACAACCATGACATCATGGATGTTGGTGTTCTGGTGAATGCTTTCTACGATATCTTCCGGGAGATGACCGTCGGATTCCACGATAGTATAGGCTGTGGTTCCTTTGGATTCACGGAAGAGGCGCATGAAGGCAATGTTAATGTTACGTTCACTTAAGCATCTGGTGATGTAGGCCACAACACCAGGAGTATCCTGATGGATTACGATAATGGCACTGTATTCGCCGGTGAAATCCACTTTTACGTGGTTGATCTCCACAATGCGGACCTTGCCGCCGCCCAGCGATTCCCCCCGGACTGTCATTTCCTGTCCCTGGTCATTGACCATGTGGATATCGACAGTGTTGATGGACATCGGTTTCTGTTTCATTTGGAGTAAAGGAAAAGTCGATCCCCTGTTCCCTGGCAATATCAAAAGAATTCCGTATACGCATGTCATCTGTGGAAAAGCCCATGATCCCGCCAAGGAGGGCACGGTCTGTACCGTGTCCCTTGTATGTTCTGGCGAAGGAACCGTAAAGGATGAATTCCACTTTTTTCAGGGGCGGCGTGATCATCTTCTGGGCGAGGAAAGCAATGCGCGCAGCTCCTGCGGTATGAGAACTGGAAGGGCCGATCATGTTGGGCCCCATAACGTCAAATACACTGATAAAAGACATTTTGCTTAATTCTCCTGTGGTGTTTTTGCGATAAATTTCTTATAAATGGTGTCAACGATCACGCCGATGGCGTTGTCACCGGATACATTGCAGGCAGTTCCGAAGGAATCCTGAGTAATGTAAAGGGCAACCATGATAGCACAGATGGCACCGTCCGGATCACCGGCTTCAGCTCCGAATACCATGTAAAGGAATGGAAGAGCAGTCATGATGGAACCGCCAGGAGCGCCGGGAGATGCAACCATGGCAACACCGAGAGTCATGATGAACGGAACGATGATCCCGAGACTGATGGGCAGCTGGTTCATAAGGCAGACTGCAGTAGCACAGGCTGTGATGGTGATCATGGAACCGGCCATGTGGATGTTTGCACAGAGCGGTACTACGAAGTTGCGGATCTGCTCACATACGCCATCCTTCTTTGCACATTCCAGGTTGACCGGGATGGTAGCTGCGGAAGACTGGGTTCCCAGAGCAGTTGTGTATCCCGGGATCTGATTTTTGATCAGAGTGAAAGGATTCTTTTTGCTGACAGTACCTGCGATCACAAACTGGATCGTAATGCAGATCAGGTGCATGATGATAACAACAAGGAATACCTTCCAGAGGATGCTTAAGATGGCAAAGGTTTTTCCGGAAATAGTCATATCTGTGAAGGTTCCGCAGATGTAAAGCGGAAGCAGCGGGATGATAATGGTATGAAGGACTTTGTCAATGATCTTGGAAAAGTCACTCATTCCGTTATAAAGGCTGTTTCCCATTTCTTTTCCACGCATGGAAGAGAGGCACAGTCCCATGACAAAGGCAAGGGCAACAGCAGAAAGAGTATCCATGACCGGCTCCAGTGTGATGGAGAAAAACGGTGTCAGGGATGCGTCTGCGGTAGCTGCGATCTGATCCAGTGCACCTTCACTCATAAAGTGCGGGAACAGGCTGGATGATACCAGATAGGATGCGGAACCTGCGATCAGAGTGGAGCCATAAGCCAGAGCCACTGTGATCAGGAGAAGCTTCCCTGCACCCTGTGAAAGATCCGCAATACCCATGGTCACATAGGCAAGGATCATCAGCGGGATGACGAATTTCAGAAAGGTACTGAAAAATCCGGAAAGGGTTACAACAAAGCGACAGAAGCCTTCCGGAAGGAACTGGCCGAACAGGATACCTATGATGATGGCAATGATCAGCTTCGGCACAAGTCCGATCTTGATTTTTTTCTTTTCCATTTGGATTCTTTCCTCCTAAGTATGAATTTATTCATTTTGCACAAAAATACGATTGACGTCCTCGTGATTGTATTGTAACATTGACATAAAAATAAAGCAAATTCACAGATTTCATCATCACGATGAAAAATTTCATAGAAAAAGGGAGAAAATAATGGAAATCCGTCAGTTGGAGACGTTTGTACATGTAGCACAGCTTCAGAGTTTTTCCAGGGCAGCAGAGGTTCTGGGATACACCCAGTCAGCTATCACTGTCCAGATCCGTCTTTTGGAAAATGAGCTGGAAACAAGACTTTTTGACAGAACCGGAAAGCGTGTGGTGCTTACTCCGTCCGGAAAAGAGTTTATGGAGCATGCAAGCCGGATCTTATATGACGTAAATAAAGCAAAAAAGTCAATGAATGATGATGCGGAACTGAAAAATCCATTGCATATCGGGACCATCGAATCTCTCTGCACAGCAAAGCTTCCGGCTGTTCTCAGCAAATTTCGTGAGCTTCACCCGAAAGTAAATATGCAGGTGACTATTGATACGCCGGAACAGCTGATACGGATGATGGAGCATAACGGGCTGGATCTGATTTACATACTGGATACCCCAAGGTGGGAGCAGAACTGGATGAAGGTCATGGAGAAGGCGGAGCCGGTAGTATTTGTGGCCTCTGCAGATTCGGAGTTTGCGGGAAAGACGCTGAAGATGGAGGATATTCTGGAAGAACCTTTTTTTCTCACGGAAAAGAATGCCAATTATCGACAGGCTCTGGATCAGCAGCTGGCACTTAAGAAGCAGGCTCTGTCGCCGGTGCTGGAGATCAGCGATACCGCTTTTATCATCCGCATGCTGGAAAAGAACCACGGACTTTCCTTTCTTCCCTATCTGGCTGTGGAGCGGGATATCCGGAAAGGAAGAATTGCCCTTTTACATGTGGAAGATGTGGAGATATCCATGTACCGGCAGATCTTTTACCATAAAAATAAGTTTAAGACGAGAGAGATGGAGGAGTTTATCCGTCTGGCGGCAGAGTAAAAGTCAGAGCTTGTAAAAAGAAATAAAATGTGGCACTATAAAAGAAAAAGCACAGGAGAGAAAAATGGATTTTATTGAAGAAGCAAAGAAGCTTGGCTTTTCCGATGCTGCGGTCATGAAAACCGATAAGCTGGTGTTTGTGCCGGAATACCGTGTTTTCTGTGAAGAAAATGCCTGTGGTAATTATGATAAAAACCCTGCATGTCCACCGGAAAGCGGGACTGTGGAAGAAATGAAGGAACGTGCCCTGGATTATGAGAATACCTAGTGCTCCAGACGACGCAGGACAGACTCATGGATTACAGAAAAGCCAAGCTTGCACATAATAAGCTGACAGAGCAGCTCTCAGAGAAGATGAAAGAGTGCGGAAAAACAGATATTCTGATCATGAGCGCCGGACCGTACAAGCATAATTCCTGTATGTCTGCCTATTGTGTGGATGCGCAGAAGATGGCAGATGCTGTGGGAATGCAGTGCTGGACCAATGATGGAAAGTTCCGGTATTTTTCGCAGATTCTTTTTCGAGAGTAGAGTAGCGCATCTTTTTATATATTTTTTGTATAAAAACTAGACATATTGTCAGGAAAAGGGTAAATTTATTTTGAAATGATCAAACAGGAGGGAAACCAGAATGGAGAAATCAACAGTTTATTTCACTGATTTTCGTTGCCCGGTGGGAACCAGCCAGCTGGACAAATTGAAAAAACTCTGCGTTGCCGCAGGAATCAAAGATATCGATATGGATGGAAAATTCGTAGCCATCAAGATGCATTTCGGAGAGCTTGGAAATATGGCATTCCTTCGTCCGAACTATGCGAAGGTAGTCGCAGATCTTTGTAAGGAGCAGGGCGGAATGCCGTTCCTGACAGATTGTAATACTCTTTATCCGGGAAGCAGAAAGAATGCACTGGAGCATCTGGACTGTGCAAATCTTAACGGATTTAACACGATCACAACCGGATGTCAGATCATCATCGGTGACGGAGTTCGAGGAACCGATGAAGTAGAAGTTCCGGTAGTGAACGGAGAATACTGTAAAATTGCCTTGATCGGACATGCTATCATGGACGCAGATATTTTTATCAGTCTCAGCCACTTCAAGGGACATGAGACAACCGGCTTTGGCGGTGCTCTGAAGAATATCGGTATGGGATGCGGAAGCCGCGCCGGAAAGATGCAGCAGCATGCCAGCGGAAAGCCGGCCATCAATGAAGAAGTCTGTCGTGGCTGCCGCCGTTGTGCGAAAGAGTGCGGAAGTGATGCGATTACATATGTAAACAAGAAAGCAGTTATCGATTACGATAAATGCAAAGGCTGTGGCCGCTGTATCGGTGCCTGCAGCTATGATGCCGTATATAATCCGAATAGCAGTGCAAACGAGCTTCTTGACCGCAAGATGGCAGAGTATGCACAGGCTGTCTGTCACGGACGTCCCCATTTCCATATTGCACTGGTACAGGATATCAGCCCTAACTGTGACTGCATGGTGAAAATGATGCGCCGATCCTTCCGGATATCGGAATGTTCGCAAGCTTTGACCCGGTTGCACTGGATCAGGCTGTGCAGATGCCTGCCTGAAGGCAACACCGATCGCCAACAGCCAGCTTGGAGAGCATCTGGCAGAGCGGATGGCACTGTCATCATGACCATTTTAAGGATTCCAATCCGAATATTGAGTGGAAGGCAACTCTGGATCAGGCAGAAAAGATCGGCCTGGGAACCAGGGAATATGAGCTGAAGATAATCAAATAAGCAACAGAAATTATATAAAATCACGAAAGCACGCCTGTAACATGGCGTGCTTTTTGCGCGAATTGAGAATTATAAAATAGAAAAAACGGATAAAAACGGTATTTTAAATAAAAAATATATGCGTGCATATGCGTGCCTAAAAGACGAGCATTGTGAATAATATATAAAGAAATAACAGGAAAATTTGGACATAAACGAGAAAACAGAAAAAGCTGTAAATTTATATTGCATAATAAGATTGCGTGTGATAACATACATACAATATAATTAACACGCATTTGGCACGCAAATGAAGAATAATAGCACGCGAATAAAAGAATATCAGGGATAAGCAGAGCTAATGTGCAGGAAAACGTGCAGATCGTGAGTACAGAAACAGGCTGCATTCTGTGAGCAGAGAGTACAGAGCAGGCCGGAAATCTTTTTCAGAGGAGGAAATTATGACAGGAATACAGAAAAAACAGCGTTTGCTGACTATGATATTCGGAGCTTTCGCGATCTTTTTTACCGGATATCCCCATGTATGGTCTATTTACCAGCCCTATGTGATGGAGCAGGCAGGCTGGAGTCAGGGACAGGCATCCATGTGCTTTTATCTGGCACTGAGCACCTTTGTATTCGGAAATATCGTAGGCGGAAGGATGCAGAACCGTTTTAAGGAAAAGACGATCGTATGGATCGGAGGCGGGATCTTTGCGGCAGGAATCCTGGCATCCGCATTTCTGATCGTTCCCATACCGCTTCCTATGTATCTCTCCTATGGAGTGATGCAGGGATTTGGACAGGGAATGATCTACACGGTGATCCTGGCAACCGTGCAGAGATGGTTCCCGGACCGTACCGGATTTGCTTCCGGCGTTGTGGTAACTGCCAACGGACTTTGTGGATTTTTCCTGGCGCCGCTGAGCAGAAAACTGCTGGAGACAGCCGGTGTACAGAAAACACTTCTTATTATTGGAACTGCCATTACAGTTTCCTGGATACTATGCGGAATTTCTTCCAGGCGCCGGCAAAAAATCTGATGAATGTACAGCTTCCGCCGGAAAGAAAGCAGCTGAACCGGAAATAAAACAGTACACATCTGCAGAAATGGTGCGTACAAAGAATTTTTATCTTCTCCTTGCTACTATGTTTTTTGGATTGACCTCGTATTTTATGGTTTCACCGGTATCTCAGACCTATCAGATCGACCTTGGAATTCCGTCTGCAATGGCAGTTAGTGCAGTGATGCTTGGTTCTATTGTAAACGCTGGCGCAAGACTGGTGCTTCCAACACTGGCAGATAAAGCAGGCAGGATCGTCTGCATCAAAGGAGTGCTGATCGTGGCAGTGATCGCTATGGGAGTTCTCGCTGTATCAAGCTCCCTGGCAGTAACGGTTGCTGTTGTGCTGATGTACGGCTGCTACGGAGGAATCATGGGAAGCTTCCGTCTCTGACAAGCTCTATTTTCGGAATGAAGCACACCGGAGAAAATTACGGATTCGTCATGTTCGGTATCGTATTTGCAACCTTTGGCGCACCGGCGATCTCCGGTCTGGTGAGCAGCAAAGGCTATGAGATGAACGTGGTATTTGGAATCGGAGCTGTTTTTGCAGTGATCGCATTTGTATGCCTGACTCTGCTTGGACGGAATCTTGTGAAAGAGCATGCCGAAAAATCTGCCGGAGTAAAGAATGATACAGCACAGGTAAGCAAAACACAGGCAGAATAAGTCTGAATGTAACTGGATGCAGAGCTGTATCAGCTGCCGGATCAAAGACAGCTGACTGAGAATCAGAAAACAGAAAACCTGGAAGAAATAAAATGCCTGTGGCTGATTTCTTCCAGGCTTTTTTGAGTTGCAGGGATCAGATATTTCTGCTAGGATAACGAAAGGATGAGAAAATCAGATATTGTTTTTGACTGTTTATGCAAGTGATTGAAGATGGACAAAATAGTAATTGTATTAACTGATGAACAATGGTATAATACAAATATGAACACAACATATAAATCAAACAACAATGTCGTCTATTCCTGTAAATACCATATAGTATGGTGTCCAAAGTATAGACGAAAAGTATTAATTAACGGTGTGGACGTCCGGCTGAAGGAGCTGCTCACAGAGTATGCTGCAAATCTTTCTGTAGACATTCTGGAAATGGAGATCATGCCAGA
>ENA-OQHA01000432-OQHA01000432.1-human-gut-metagenome-genome-assembly--contig:-NODE-432-length-21094-cov-3.962799_pt1 | contig 21094 bp, 17 predicted proteins | sample MGYA00242558_ERZ504707 | MGnify/ENA primary metagenome ERZ504707 (study PRJEB26092, sample SAMD00036197) | human gut metagenome | host: Homo sapiens | study: EMG produced TPA metagenomics assembly of...
TTCATTGCCCAGAATTACGGAGCCGGAAAAATGGATCGCGTACATCGGATCTTCTGGATCTGCATGGCTTCAAGTGTTGCTTTTTGTGCCGCCTTTAACTGGCTTTTTGCCTGGCAGGACAATTTCTTTCTGGGATTCTTCTCGGACGTACCGATGGTACACCATTATGGAGCTATCCGTATGCACATTGTACTGGCTCTGCAATTCATTGCCAGCAGTTACGAGATTGCTGGCTCTTCCTTGCGGGGGATGGGCAAATCACTGACTCCGGCTCTGCTGACGGTTTTCGGAACCTGTCTGCTCCGGGTAGTCTGGGTGTATGTCGTGTCTCCGTTGTGGAAAGGATATGATGTGCTGATGATGGTTTATCCGATATCCTGGGTGCTGACAGGCATTCTGGTACTGACTGCTTACTGGCTGCATATCCGGAAACCTGCTTTCCGGATAAAGCATAGTCGTATCTCTTGGGGATTTAAAAAATAATGACAATTAGTTCCCTTGGCAAAGCCGAATGAAGACTTTGTCAGCAGCGTCATTTTGGGTCCATGGGTCCACTGGTCCATAATGGACCCTTTACCGTAAGAGAAAAAACTCTTGTAATTGTTCCTGATTTTAAATATTCTGCTATAAGGTGTTGTTTTATAGAATATTACTATTTAGACCTTGTGATTTTTGAGACTGTTTTGTCTCAAAATCAGTTTGGAGTTGGCCGAAAGGAAAAGTCCTGAAAATACGCTCAGAAACAGGCTTTCTTGTTCATTCATTCTCATAGCCTGAGTTGTGAAATAAATCAGACAGAAAACAACGATAAATATAAGCAGGAAAGGCCGTATTTTTGAATTGTACGAGTCATAGCTATTATTTTTAGTTGGTTTTATACAAATTTCAATACGCTTTTAGCAAAGAATTGGTCTGTGTTATGGATTCATTCCTTGCTTGAAGATTAAGTATTGACAAATATATATATAAAAAATGAAAAACTGTATGCATAATGTCTTTTTTTTTATGTGCATAGTTTAAAAAATGAAAACAGGGAAAGGCGCTGGATTTTGAATCCCGGTTATTCAAAAAACGTTTCGGCGTGTGCCTGTGTTTGTTTCGGCGTTTGGATGAAAAGCTCTCGATGTTTTTTAAAAACGTCAGGGTCTTTGGCCATTCGGGATAAAAATGGCTGATTTCCTCTTACGGTGGAGGGTCCATTATGGACCAGTGGACCCTGGACCCAAAAATGAACCTGAAAAACGCTTGAAAAGTCAGATTTCCAAACTGTCATTTTGATACTTTCCACTGGCTTGAAAATAAAAATTCACGATTGCTAGGCTGGTTGCAGGAGAATATGTATCTTTAGCCAGTTATGTATAATTAGTAACCTGTTCAATATGAAAAAGACAAAATTATCTCTCGTGGGGCTGGCTGTTCTGCTGTTGGGGGAACAAGTATGTATGCCCAGTCATGGAGAGGCGGAGGACCTGTAACTCTGGATAAAAAATATGCAGGCTATCATTGTGTGAATTTATTAGACAGTACGAGTGTAACGGTTGAACCCACCGGACAGGGATCGTTTGCCGTTTGCCGGGCCGTTCAGGTACAGACACCGGTCGGTGCACTTCAGCAACGTGTCTTGAAATACGATTATGATCCGTTGACAGCAGCTGCTGTATTCAAGCGGGTCACTATTTATCATTCGGATGGAACATACACTCCGGTGGATGTGTCCAAAACATGCGATTATGCTGCTCCGGCAAGGGCTATTTACTGGGGAGCCCGCCAGATCATGCTGGAACTGGGACAGCTGGAACCGGGGGATATTATCGATTATGAAATTGATAAGAAAGGATTTACTTATGCATTGCTGGGCGATATGCCTCAGGAAGGAGATGATTCCCGTTTCATTCCTCCCATGCGTGGACAATTCTATGATATTGTACCTTTCTGGAGCAGTGATCCGACTTTGCGCAAGGTATATCGGGTAAGTCTTCCGGCAGAAAAAGAAATCCAGTTTCAGTTCTATCAGGGTGATTGCAGTTCGTCCATGCGCTACGAGGATGGACGTAAGGTCTATACATTTGCAAAAAATGAAATGATGCCGTTCCGTCGTGAGCCGAATATGGTAGACTTATATGATGCTGCTCCGAAACTGATGATGTCGACAACTCCGGACTGGAAAGAAAAGTCCCGCTGGTTTATGGAGTCAATGAAGACTATGGCAGTTTCACGGCTATACCGGAAGCTCAGAAAAAGGTGGATGAACTGATCCGGGGAAAGAAAACCGAACTGGAAAAGGTTGCGGTACTGACTCACTGGGTGCTGATAACATCCGGTATGCAGGTATTTCCATGGGAAAAGGAGAAGGATTTACACTGCATAACCTGAAGATGAATTATACAGACCGTTGTGGAGTATGTAAGGATATTGCAGGAACACTGATTGCATTCCTGCGGATGGCCGGATTTGAAGCCTTTCCGGCAATGACAATGGCTGGAAGCCGGGTAGAAACGATTCCGGCCGATCATTTCAACCATTGTGTGGCAGTGGTGAAACTGAGTGACGGTACTATGATGCCGCTCGATCCGACATGGGTACCTTTCTGCCGGGAACTGTGGAGCAGTGCCGAACAGCAGCAGAATTACCTGCCGGGTACACCGGAGGGAACCGACCTTTGCATTACTCCCATCTCTGCTCCTGAGAACCATTATGTACGGATTCAGGCAAATAATGTACTGGACGATAAGGGAACTTTAAAAGGATCTTTCACCATTGAGCAGAAGGCCAGAGTGACAGCAATATCCGCCGGATCTTTACAACCGGTTTCCAAAGTGAATGGAAAAACGCTCTGGAACGCCAGTTGCTGAATGTATCTCCTAAGGCGCGTCTGGAAGGTGTTGACTATGGACGTTCACCGAAAGACTACCAGCGTGCACCGATCCGCATGACGTTCCGTTATGAAATCCCTGACTATGCACTGAAGTCAGATCAGGGAGTGCTGATTTTTAAACCATTTGTTCTGAATAATCTTTATACACAGGTTTTATCTTATCTGCGGATAGATACAAATCTGGAAGAACGGAAATATGGATTCAAGGATGCCTGCTCCCGTTTGGTAGAACTGGAAGAAACATTGAGAATTCCTTCCGGCTATCAGTTGCAGGGAGGCGAGAAGCTGGAAAATCTGGATGGTCCGGGTGCAGGATTTACCGGATACTTGGGACAGGACGAAACCGTTTGCAGCTGAAGACCTCTCTTCGGTTGAAGAAACGGGTGTATGAAGCTTCTGACTGGGACAGTTTCCGTAAGGCTGTGAATGCTGCCAAGAAATGCGGGGAATATATAGTACTGAAGAAATAACGGCGTATCGAACTGTTTTAAAATGAAAAAGTGATGAAGACATTATCAATCTATATAGGAATATTAGGGATGCTTTTACTGGCTGTTTTACCGGTAAAGGCAGAATCGGAAGCGGAGTTCCGTAAACTCTCGAAAACTTATACCTTACGTGCTGACGGCAGTCAGGAGTTGCGTGTACAGAAGGAACTGACTCTGTTTACTCATGCGGCGATGAATGGTTTGTACGGAGAAACATTTATCGTTTATGATCCGGAATTTCAGGAACTGACCATCCATGAGTCGTACACGCGTCAGAAGGATGGTACGGTGATCAAGACTCCTTCCAATGCACTGGTAGAAGTGCTGCCGTCTTCTGCGGCTAATGCTCCGGCATATAATCATCTGAAGGAAATGGTGGTTGTACATACAGGACTGGAACTGGGAGCTACGATTTATCTGGATTATTCCATTGTGAGCAAGGCGGGATATTTGCCGGAACTGGATGTATGTTGTCCGGTAAAGGAACTTTCTCCTGTCAAGGAATTTATCTTCCGGTTGAATGTTCCGGCTGGGAAATCCGTTCGCTATGAGCTGTTGAATGCATCGGCCAAACCGGTTATTGCCAGGGAAATGGAATGAAGTCCTTTATATGGACCTTGAAAGATGTAGCGCCCCGCCCTTATGCTTATCCTTCCGGAAGAGGAAACTTGGGACTTGTGCAGGCCGTAGCCAGTGGTATGATGCCGGTTTTTGTTGCTTCCACATGGCCCGGATATACAGAAGCGGTGAAGTATTTGCAGAAGCAGTTTGCCGTTGGCAATACTTCCGTAGTAGAAGGAAAGGTTGCTGAGCTGACTCAGGGGCTGGAAGGCAATCCTCAGGCAATGCGTAATGCCATTGCAAATTATATGGCGGGACTTTATCAGCTGGGACATTGCAATGTTTCGTTACAGGACGCCGGTTACCGGTTACGTCCGGCATCGGAAGTGATTACTTCTGCCTATGGAACTCAGGCGGAACTGGTTAATCTGGATGTTACTTTGCAGCGGGCTGCCGGACTGGAAGCAGAAGTTGCAGTATGTGCCTTACGTCCGTCAGTGGATGGAAACCGGGGACTGGCTACGGTTATGTCACTGGTGTGTCAGAGCAAAAAAATGCCGGAGAAAGTAGCTTTGACAGGAACGGAAGAAGCTTGTTTGCAGCCTTTCATGACCGTTACGGATCTGCAAGGCAAAAAACTGATGCTGGAATCCTATCTGGGTGCAAAGGAAGTAAGAACAACAGATACGCTGGAGGTTAAGAGTGACAAATTGCAAGAGCTGGCAGATGGGTGGGGAATCGTTCCTTTGTCTGATCCGACTCCGGTACGTTCACTTTATGCTTATGCCGGTAATACAAGTATTTCAGAAAAGATTCTTTTGCCGAGAACGGTGGATTGTGCATTGGAAACCATAGTCCGTCTTCCTGAAGGAATGAAATGGTCCGGACATGCAGACAAGGAAATAAGCAATGCGTGCGGAAAAGTAGTCTTCAGTTATAAGGCAGTGAAAGGAGGAGTGAAAGTAACACGTTCCATTCGCATTGACCGTCAGTTGCAGACTCCGGCAAATTATAAGGAACTTTACGCTCTTCTGTCAGAATGGAGAGATACCAACAATCATACTCTGGTCGTGAAAAAAGTGTCAGAATGATTTTTAGATAGATTTTGATGGAATATCAGATTATCCTGTCAGGATAAGAACATGAGCCGTATCATTACTTGAAACAAGGTTTTGATACGCTCATTTGTTGAAATCTGCTTGCGTTTTCAGTAAACCGTCTGAACTTTCGCTTTTTGTTGTTAATTACTATTAATATTAGTAGATCTACTAATATATTTAGTTGTTTGTCTGAAAAATTTTATATCTTCGTATTGTATTAATCTTAAATGATCTGTTTATGAAGAAACTGACGGCAAAAGAAGAAGAAATAATGAATATCTTATGGGCCGAAGGTCCTTTGTTCATTCGTGAAATGCTGGCATTCTATCCGGAGCCTAAACCACATTACAATACGGTAGCTACCTGGTGAAACTGTTGGCAGAAAAGGGTTTTGTCAGTTATCGTGCGTTTGGGAATACCTACCGTTATGAGGCTAAGATAACTGAAAATGAATACAAGGGTTCGGCGATCGGGGAGATTGTTGCCCAATATTTTGATAATTCTTATACCAAGTTGTTTCTCAGTTTATTGAAGATGAGAAAATGGACCTGGAAGAACTGAAGCAGCTGATAGCTCAGATAGAGCAGGAAAAGAATGATCGTAAATCTTGAACTTATGGTAGCCTTTTTGATCTATTTACTGAAAAGCTCATTCTGCCTGACATTGCTCTATGGGTTCTATAAGTTGTTTTTCGCTTCGACCACTCGTTTTTCTTTGAACCGATGGGTACTGGTGGGCGGAATGCTGACCTGTCTGTTATTGCCTTTCGTCTCTCTGGAACTGGAGCATGAACCTTTAGTGCAGTCTCCTTTCAGGCTTATGCAGGAATGGGAACAGCCAGTTGAAGTAATACCAGCTCCTGCTGCCGGTATGGCAGAGACTGTTCGGCCGGAAACCGGTCATTGGGACTGGCTTGTGATATGGATGGTGGTTTATCTGTCGGGATGTACTTTTGTTTTCTTACAATGGGTTGCAGGCTATCTCCGTCTGTTCCGCTGGATAAACCGGCAGGAGTATAAAGAGTGTAATGGACTACGATGGGTGTTGTACGATATTCCTGTCCGCTCTTTCAGCTGGGGGACGTATATCGTCATGAACCGTCAGGAGTATGAAGCATCCTCTCCGGTCTGTCTGCATGAGGAAATGCATTGCCGCTACGGACATTGTTATGATAATCTGCTGATACAGCTCATCTTAATCTTTCATTGGTGGAATCCGTTGGTGTGGAAACTGAAGCATGAACTTAGTGGTGTTCATGAGTATCAGGCCGATGAAGGTGTATTAGATCAAGGCTTCGATGTAAAAATATATCAATTGTTATTGGTGAGGAAAGCAGTGGGTTCAAGGCTCTACTCTATGGCTTGCGGTTTTACTCACAGTTCACTTAAAAAACGTATTTCTATGATGTCGAAAAAAAGAAACACCAAGTGGGTCCGGCTGCGTGTCTTGTTGGCCGTACCTCTGGCTGCAGGGGTAGTGTATGCCTTTGCGAAGCCGGAAGTGAAAGAAACGGTAGCAGATTATAGTGCAGTTCTTCAGACAAAGAATCAGGGAAAGGCGAAATCCCGACTGGTGGTAAGGGATGCGGAACAGCGGCGGGACACAGACAATCTGATGCTGGATCATATTTCGTCGGAAAAGGCGTATGTTCTGGAATTGTATTGCAACCAGCGGAACCACTTCCTTTTCGGGCCGGAAAATCCTGTTTCAAAGAAGGAGCTTGTTGATTGGGAAGCCATGACGGACAAGGTCAGGAAGCAACTGACAGACGCATTCGCTGAGCTGTATTCAAAACAGAAAAAGGAGATGTTTCCCATTGTTGTCCGTATTGTAGCCGACCGCAATGCGAAGATGGGAGCTATTACTACAGCCAAGCAGAAACTGATGAAAGCGTATGGTGAGGCCAGGCAGGAACTTTCGAAAACTTATCCTCAGGAGCTGGTGGACAAATGTCTGACTTCCCGTTTCTATTATGCTTCTCCGAAAGCATATGCGGATGTTCCGGCAGGAGTGGCCGACAAGAGTGTTCCGTTGCCGGGATATGGAGTCCAGTTCTGGGTAGACAACAGGTTGGCAGGAGAGTTGAAGGATTTTTCGCTGGATGAACTTTCTTCGAAAATCATGCAGTTGCGTGAGGAAAATAAGGCTGAAAACTTTGCAGTTTCGTTGAAGATTCCTTCGGATGCTTCTGAAGGAGTGGTGTATGATATCAAGCAGGTATTGCGCAAAGGATATATGCTTAAACTGAATCTTACGAACGATTTTTAGAATTGATACCTTTAAATTTATGAAACCTTTAGCCTTTTATTCAAGTCTTATATCAGTTATATTTGTGTTTGCTTCTTGCCATAAGGAGGGTAAAAGTATTGTGACTCCGGTATCCAGTGGCCGGCCTTATGAGGTATTGGTGGTTGCTGATGACCAATGTTGGAACAGTCCGGACAGTGCGCTTTTCCACGTGCTTGATACCGATGTTCCGGGTTGCCCCAGCCGGAGCGTTCTTTCCGGATTTCGAGAGTTTGTCCGGAGTCTTTTAACCGTAGTACCCGCTTGTTCCGCAACATCATTATCGCGGATATTCAGGACATTTATACTCAGACTAAATTCAAGTATACCCGTGATGCGTATGCTTCTCCACAGATGATTATGACTATCCAGTCACCGAGTCAGGAAGAGTTTGCCGAATATGTATCCAGGCATGGGCAGGTGATTATTGATTTCTTTACCCGTGCAGAAATGAACCGGGAAGTAAAGCTGTTGAAGAAGAAGCATAATGAGTCTTGTCAGCCAAGGTGCAAAGCTTGTTTGACTGTGACATTTGGATGCCGGTAGAACTGGCTTCGTACAAGGTCGGCCAGCAGTTCCTGTGGGCTTCCAGCAACCTGAATGATCTGAACTTTGTTATCTATACTTATCCGTATGCCAGCAAGGAAACCTTTACAAAGGCATATTTCATAGAGAAACGGGATTCTGTGATGAAAGCCAACCTTCCGGGAGCAAAAGAAGGTATGTATATGGTGACTGCTGATTCCATGTTTGTAGATGCACGTAACATTGCGGTGCAGGGTGATTATGCATATGAAGTACGTGGTTTGTGGGAGATGGAGAACGATGCGATGGGAGGTCCTTTCGTTTCACATGCCCGTGTGGACCGTACGAACGGCCGGATTGTCGTCGTAGAAGGTTTTGTCTATAATCCGGGCAAACTGAAGCGTGACCAGATCCGTAAACTGAATGCAGCCCTTTATACCCTGAAACTTCCGCAGGAGAAAGAGGTGGGAGAGCTTCCTGTAGACAGTCAGATTTCGGAAGAATAAGGTGACGGAAGGCACTGGTTATCCTGTCTGGCAAGAACATGAGTAACAACTCAAAACTTATCTGTATGCGGGATTGTAATACATTATAATGTGCTTTCCTAGGGCTGAATATTGGTCTGTCTTTACATGCGAATAGTTTAACCGGAAGATAATATGTTTGTTAAGATAGTAATTCATCCCGGCGGAAGATCCGTCAATGCGCCGCATTTCAGGTCAGAATCATTCAGATTCGTATGGTTAACGCGTACAAATATGGCTAGTGAGTTTTTATTTTCAGGGCATAATGGCAGGGCATCTCTTCGGTCATATCCCAGCCGGTTTCCTAAAATAAAATATCCACCTTCTATATATCCGCCATAAGCGTTGTAGCTGGGGCTGTTATTTCGCCTGATGATCATGCCCATAACTTCTCCCTGCAGGAAGAACTTAAGGTGATGGAAGATAGATTCGATGTTCCATTGATATTGGCATTGGCTGTGGCTGATTGTCGAGTCGAATACAAAAGGTACGGGCAGGTATGTGTCTCCCGTACCTTTTAATGAAATGCTTCTCTATCCGGTTTCTGTATTCTTATCCGGGCGTTTGTACAGGCCACCTGTTCCGATGTGAAGCAGGGTATGTGCATTGTCCAACGGTCTGTAGACGAAACGTAATGTAGCATTTACTCCTTGTTTGATATTCTTATGGAAGTTGAGACCATCTCCGCAGAATACGCTGCCTGATGCATAAAATTTTGATTTTCGACCAGGTGTAGGATGCTCCAATTCTTCGACCGGGATAAAATATTTCTGCCACGTTGGTACCAGTCATGAACAGATAATCATTGGTACTGACAGACTGGTCCAGACTGAACATCCCTATCATATAGCCTATCCTCAGCATGTGTCCGTTTTTCGTTTTCTGCAAGAAGGCGTCTTTCAGTCTCACTTTGTTTGAAGCAAATCCTACATCCAATTTGGTGTACCATCCATCACCAAAATCGGCTTTGCCCGTAATACGCAGGTCTGATATGCCAACACCTGAATTGAAACAGGCGGGAGAAGCTGTAAAAATACCTCCATCTAGAAACAATCTGCCTCCTAAACTGTATTTTTTTTCGGCCTGGACGGTTAGAACGACAGGGAGCAAAAATAACAGAGAAGTACACGTATCAGATTGGAAGGTTTTTTTATGCTTGGTCAGTAAATTGGTTATGGTATTAAAAATCAGTGTATTTTGGTAGAAATTATTTGTTTGGCTTTAAAAAACTTTCTGGAAATGTCACTTCTTGTTCCGTATGATTCTTTACACGAATCCAGGTGCGGAATCCTTTTTCTCCTTCAGTCAGTTCGATGATACGGGCCCCGTTGGACAGATTGTTGTAAACGGTATTTCCACCAGTATAACGTCCGTAGGGTTCAATGGCTATGTCAGAACGTGGATCATCAGAAATGTAGTGTACATCGGTAAACTGGACGATTTTGAATTTTCCGTTGGCATTGAACTTTAAGTTTTGTGCATAAGCCAGTGCAGTCATGCATAATAGGCAATAGATGCAAAGAAGTTTTTTCATGTTTTGTTAAATTTTTCGTAGATGATTTTCGGTAGTTTTCGCAAAGATAGTCATATCTTTTGAGCAAGGAAAATTTGCATTGGTTTTCTATCCGATGAATCGGAAGACTCCCAAAGCTGTGGCCACAATAATGGCATAGCGAGCCAGTTTGCCAATGGTCATGGCAATGGTGGTAATCCATACATTGCCTCTCATAAATCCCAAGGCGATGAGCAAAGCGTCCCCAATGACAGGCAGAAATGAGAAAAAAGCCATCCACGACCCTCTTCCGTGAATAAATCGGATGGCCTTATCCATTTGTTTTTTGTCAACCTTGAAATATTTCTCAATCCATTCCGTTTTACCAATTCGCCCTATCCAGTAGCAGGTAAAGCCTCCAAGTGCGTTTCCGGCAGTAGTGAAGAGTGTGGACCACACAGGGTCAAGTCCTAACCCGATGCAGGCCAGTAATACAACCTCCGAACTGAACGGCAAGATGGTTCCGGCCAGGAATGCAGAAAGAAACATTCCCCAGTATCCCCAATCTATCAGAAATTGAATAAATGCATCCATAAATTCATGATACATACGCAGGTCCAGATTCCAAGGGATACCCAAAGAAAGATACGGGTAAAACGGTTGAAGGTCAGTGCCAGTAAGTGACCACCCATGACGGAGCCTACGACTAATGTCATAAGAAAATAAGTATTGAAGTGTGAAGGCAGAAGCAGCATACAGGCCAATGTGCCGATTCCTGTAATTATCAGGACACGAAGCATGATGCGTGTTTGTACCTTGTCCTGGTAGCTATGCAGAATACATTCTACACTGCAGATGGCTATGAATAAGATTGCAATGCCTCCCGAAACCAATTGTGACAAAGAGAGAATAGCGTAGTCTATTGGAGGGAAGTAGGCAAGTGCTTTGAAAGGTAGCCAGGTCGCTTCCATGTTTCCAGCATAAAGATGATAGGCCAATGCAATCCAATAAGGAACGAGGAGGCCGATGAGACCAGCAAAGAATGTGCGGAGGGTAAAAGCCCTCAAACCAATCATGTAGAAATAAATCAGCGGCACAAAGTAGAGTACCTGCGGAAGCAGAAAGCTGCTGATACCGAGACAGAGGAAGCAATGAAAAACAGGAATCGGAGCATATACCGATTCATAGCTTCTGAATAAGTAAGAGAAAGAAACCGTAAACAGCAGAGGAATCCATTGCTCATGTGAATAGGTGTGTAGGAAAGGAAGTCCGCTTAAGAAAAAAAAAATAGGGCCGCATGAAGTGTTGTACGTGTCCGGATGAGTGAAAACGTGGTATTCAACTCAATCAGGCAGTAGACTATGGCTCCGTGAATGGCCAAAGAAAGTAAATCTGTCTTTTCCTGATAGGTGATACCATACATGATAAGACAGATGATAATGGTCACCGGAAGAGTAGCCCTTCCGGTGGCCAGTTCATATTGAAATCTATTTCGGGCAAGCATGTGTTACAGGTCAAACCCGATATCTGAACGGAAATATTTTTCTCGAAACAGATTTTGCCTGCATTCTGGAAAGACTGTGCTAGAGCTTCTGCCTTGTTGGCTCCGTAGGAACTAACTGCGATAACTCGTCCTCCGGCAGTAACTACCTGTCCGTCTTTCAAGGCTGTTCCAGCATGGAATACAATACTTCCGCCTGCCTTTGCTTCTTCAATACCCGTCATCGGGAATCCTTTTTCATAAGCTTCTGGGTAGCCGCCAGATACCAGCATGACGCAGACAGCTGAGCGCGGGTCAATTTCTAGGGCCTTTTCATTCAGGTTGCCCTGAGCTACCCCTTCAAATAAGTCTACTAAGTCACTCTTGATACGAAGCATGACACTTTCTGTTTCAGGGTCACCCATACGTACATTGTATTCGATTACCATCGGTTCACCTTTTACGTTAATCAGTCCAAAGAAGATAAATCCTTTGTAATCGATACCTTCTGCAGCCAGTCCTTCAACAGTAGGACGATGATACGGTCTTCCACCTTCTTCATCCATTCTGCATCTGCAAATGGAACTGGAGAAACAGAACCCATACCGCCTGTGTTCAATCCTTTGTCACCTTCGCCGATACGTTTGTAGTCTTTGGCTTCTGGCAGGATTTTGTAGTTCTTTCCATCAGTCAGTACGAATACTGAGCATTCAATACCGCTTAGGAACTCTTCGATAACTACTGTAGCAGAGGCATTTCCGAACATTCCGCCCAGCATTTCTTTCAGTTCTTTCTTGGCTTCTTCCAATGTGGGGAGAATCAATACACCTTTTCCAGCACACAATCCGTCAGCTTTCAGCACGTAGGGTGCTTCCAGTGTTTCCAGGAAAGCCAGTCCTTCTTCCAGGTTGGCTGCAGTTACGCTCTTGTATCCGGCAGTCGGAATATGATGACGCTGCATGAAACCTTTGGCAAATTCCTTGCTTCCTTCGAGTACGGCTCCAGCCTTTGACGGACCGATAACCGGTACCTGCTTCAATGCGTCATCGTTTTTGAAGAAATCATATACCCCCTTCACCAATGGGTCTTCCGGACCTACTACTACCATGTCAATGCCGTGGGCCGTTACAAACTGCTTGATACCTTCAAAGTCATCGGCTTTGATAGCTACGTTTTCGCCTACTTCACGCGTACCGGCATTTCCCGGAGCGATGTATAACTTTTCAATTTTCGGGCTTTGTGCGATTTTCCATGCCAGTGCATGTTCGCGTCCTCCTGAACCTAAAAGTAAAAGTTTCATATATGTATCTGTTTTTTAGTCTATTATTTCAAATGGTCTTCAAAATAGCGGGTGATGTGTTCGTGCAGGTGTACACGGTCACGTCCCATCATGTTATGTCCGTCTTCCGGATAAACGAAGAAGTCCGGATGGGTACCAGCTTCAATACAAGCTCTCAGGAATGAGTAGCTGTGCTGTGGAACACAAGTGGGGTCTGTACCTCCGATAATGATTTCCAGACGGCCTTTCAGGTTGCCAGCCTTTTGTTTCAAGTCGGAACCCTTGTATCCTTCCGGATTAGTTTCCGGAGTATCCATATAACGTTCACCGTACATCACCTCATAGAACTTCCAGTCAATGACTGGTCCTCCAGCTACACCTACCTTGAAGATGTCAGGATAAGTCAGCATCAGGTTGGTCGTCATGAAGCCACCGAAGCTCCAGCCGTGTACACCAATTCGTTCACCGTCTACATAAGACAGTGATTTCAGGAACTCGGCACCTTTCACCTGGTCTTTCATTTCTTCTACTCCCAAGTGGCGGAATGTACAGTTCTCAAAAGCCAGTCCTCGGTTATCACTTCCCCGGCTGTCTACTGTCAGCATCACATACCCTTTCTGAGCCATGTATAAATCCCATCCTCTGGCATCGTAGAAACGCGTGTTGTGGATGAGCTGTGCGTGCGGTCCACCATATACGTAGATAATGGCCGGATATTTCTTGTTCGGGTCAAAGTCTACGGGCTTAATCAGACGATAATACAAGTTTGTTGTTCCGTCAGCTGCTTTAAAGGTACCGATGGTAATTTCCGGTAACTTAAACTGGCTGCTCATCGGGTCATCAGCTTTCAGTAATGTAGTTCCTTTCTTTCCGTTGGTTGGCAGTAAAGTGATTTCACGTCCTACATTAAATGAAGAGAAGTTGTCAATCAGGTAAGTACCGCTTTCAGAGAGAGAAGCCCGGTGCATACCGTCTTTTTCTCCCAGTAATGTACGCTTTCCAGTTTTGACGTTGAGGCTGAACAGATTGGTTTGCAGCGGAGATATTTCTGTGCTACCGATAATAATTTCCTTCTTTCCTGCATTGAATCCAAGAATATCCTGCACCAGCCAGTCGCCTTGTGTCAAAGGAGTTACTTTCAGGTGTTCCAGATAGGTAGTGCCTTCCAGTTTGCCATTTTTCCATGTACCTTCTCCTTTTGCCTTCGTATCCATCAGATACAGGTGGTTGAAACCGTCGCGTTGACTCTGGTAAATAAATTTACTTTCGTCCCACGGCAGGAATACCAGCGGATGCTGAGGTTCTACGTATTTCGGGTTCTTTTCTTCATACAATACCCCTTCCCGTTCGCCTGTGGCAGCCTGATAGCATACAAGTTGGGCATGATTCTGGTCACGGTTCAGTTCGATAACATAAATATGCTGCTCATCGGGCGACCAGCTGACATTGGTAAAATAACGGTCGGTCGGGTCACCGGCCTGCAGGTAAATTACTTTTCCAGTCTTTACATCGTATACTCCTACCGTCACTTTGTGGCTGGTCATTCCTGCCATCGGATATTTGTCCGGCTCAAGAGTCGCGATACGGGTCGATGTATTCACCTGAGGATAGTCTGTGACCATACTCTGGTCCATGCGATAGAAAGCCAGATAACTTCCTTCGGGCTCCAGAATGTACCTTTATAAATACCGAATTCGTTACGGTGTACAGCTTGTCCGTAAACTACCCCTTCTTCTGTTTGTGAAGGGTTAATCTGGTGACTTTCCTCCCCTTTGCCAGTTACAAACAAACCGTTACCGACGGTATAGGCCACTTTGTCATTGGTTTTGCAAAAGTCAAGATTGGTAGCTTTTTCGTTCAGGCGGGATATGTTCGTAATTTTTTTCTGTCCGAAGTCATATTCCACCCAATAGCTGTTCTGTTGAAATACTATGACTTTACGCTCTGACCAAGGCAATGAAGCCGACATCAGGCTGCGAAGCGGTTTTAGTTCGTGTGACAGCTGATAGGGCTTCTCTCCTTTTTCAATGGCCTGATTTATCTCTTCCAGTGTGACAAGTATGCTTTCCTTGCCATCTTTCAACTGAATGCTGCGGATGTTTTCCACATCCGCACGTACACATACATCTCCCCACCATTGCAGTCCCGGAATGTTTTCAGGGACTAAGTTGAAATAATTGTTTCCGCCCGGAATCACATCTTCCAGTGTATAGGTTTTCTTTTCCTGGGCAAAAGTGGCGAGAGTGGTCATACAGCACAAAAAGAATAAAAAGTATATACGTTTCATGTTCTGTCTATTTTTAATCTTGTGAGTTACCTTCCTCCTCGCTGCGGCGTCTGTGCATGTAGCGTGGGGCAGGAGCCGCTTTCGGGCGTCCGTCGTCTGTAGAAGGACGCGGAGTACGTGGCTTCGAATCTTCCTTATATTTGAATTCTTTACGGCGTTCACGAGTAAATTCTTTTCCGTCGCCTGCTTTGCGTCCGCGGAATGTTTCTTTGCGGTCAGCATCTTTACGGAATCCTTCTTTACGGTCGCTGCGGAAACCTTCTTTCCGTTCTCCACGACCTCCGTCTTTGCGCTCCTTACGGCCATATTCCACTTTTTCTCCCTGACGACGTGGACGTGCCGGTCTTTCTTCACGCTTCGGCTTAAACTCCTTGTCGCTGTTATCGGAACGGAATTCCTTGTATTTCCCGTCAAACAACTGGTATTTACGGAACTGACATTCCAATGCTCCATTAAACAAAGGCACTTTTATAGAAGCCTTCAGTCCGATCTGGTCAAAGCATTCGTCACGGTAGCTCAGAATCCAGGCGTCATTTCCCGTGAATGCATGTTTCAAGCGTTCACCAATCATCTGGTAAAGTCCCAGCAAATCTTCTGACGAGATACGCTCTCCGTAAGGAGGGTTGGTGATGATAATACTTTTCTGTGCAGGCTGCTCAAACTGCTGGAATGGCTGGATTTTCAGGATGACATCCTTGCTTACTCCTGCAGCTTTCACGTTATGCTGAGCAATTTCGTTTGCTTTCGGATTGTTGTCGTATCCATAAATCTTATGAGTAAACTCACGCTCCTGTGAGTCATCGTTGTAGATAGCATCAAACAAATCCTGGTCAAAGTCTTTCCATTTCTCGAATCCGAATTCTTTACGGAATACACCCGGAGCGATATTGCGTGCAATCAAAGCGGCTTCGATAGGTATAGTTCCTGAACCACACATCGGTCTATCAGGTCACATTCACCTCTCCAGCCTGTCATCAGAATCATACCGGCTGCTAATACCTCGTTCAACGGTGCTTCCACCTGTTCCTGACGGTATCCTCTACGGTGAAGTGATTCACCTGAACTATCCAAGGCAAGTGTACACTCTTCCTCTGCAATATGGATGTGAATAGCCAAATCCGGGTTACTGATACGTACGGAAGGACGGTTGCCTGTCTTTTCGCGGAAATAGTCGACTACCGCATCTTTCACTTTGTATGCCACGAATTTAGAATGACGGAATTCATTAGAGAACACTACGGCATCTACCGAGAAACTACTCATGTTGTCTAGATAGTTTTCCCATGCGATACTCTTTACGGCCTCATATACTTCGTCGGCAGTCTTCGCAGTAAAATGTTTGATAGGTTTTAAGATACGGATGGCAGTACGAAGGCAGAAATTAGCCTTATACATCATGGCTTTGTCTCCGGTGAAAGAAACCATACGTCGTCCGATTTCAATGTTGCTGGCTCCTAATTCCGTGAGTTCCTGTGCCAGAACTTCTTCCAGTCCCTGGAAGGTCTTGGCGATAAGCTCGAATTCTTGATTCATCTTGATAAAATTACGTAATTTCAATTGATTGGGCAAAAATACGAAATTTCAGGTTGCTAGTCAACTGTGTATAAAGAAAAGATGGCTTATGAGAAATAATTTCATAAGCCATCTTTATCTATAATGATTTGTGTAATATTACCAACCTGGGTTGTTAGGAGCTAAGTTAGGATTGATGGAAATTTCATTGATAGGAATGGATAATAGGTAATGTTTTGGTTCTTCAAATACAGCTTGTGTTTTTACTCTTTTTCCATAAATATCCAATGCTCCTTCAGAGGTAAGGCCAAGTTCTTCTTTCATATCGTTTATTTGTTCTGTAGTATACAAACTAGCATCAGGAATAATACCAGCTCTTACTACTACACTAGCATCCAGTCGTTTACCACAAGCCCATCTTCTTAGGTCATCGTATCTATAACCTTCACCGAATAATTCAATACGGCGCTCTCTTCTGATTTCACGAATTAAATTAGCATTGCTACCCTTGATGTTTGGATATTCTTTTTCCAGTTTTGGATCAGCTACTGGGTTAACGGTCAATGGATGATTGAAACCAACGCGCTTTCTAAGTTCATTGATTGTTCTTCCAAGTTCTGTATTATCCAGTACTCCTAATTCTGCTCCGGCTTCAGCACGGATTAAAAGAATTTCTCCGTATCTGAAAATGGGAGCGTCAATGCTACCTTTATGGTGGTCTGAAGAAAACTCAGATGTTTTATAGAATTTTGCAATAGCATAACCTGTAGAAGAAGAACCATCCGCACCAGTTGCTACGATATTGGCAATATTAGCTGCTTTACCATGCAAATAGTATGTATACTCTCCATCTTTCGGGGTAGCTATGGTTTGCAATAATCTAGGATCTCTGTTTTCCAGTTCCGCAATAATTCCTGTGTGTGTAGTATGTCCTTCACATCCACATAATGAGATAGGTTTTCCTGTTGTTGCACATAAGTAATCTTCTACTGCATCTCGGCTTGCACCGATAGGAGTTTCACCTACTCCAATTTGTCTGGTAACATTATTACCTTTACCTAAAGACGGATCATATTCTTTAGCTAAAATAACCTCTGAATTATTATTATAGTTTTCTTGTGTAAATAATTCATGATATGCAGTTTTAGGTGAGCTTCCTTTAAATATGGAGTAGCCATATTCTTCTTTCATTAATTCGCCTGCAGCATCATACGCTTCCTGCAAGAATTTTACGTCGCCTTCTATGTTATGGTATCTTCTCCAGGTACCTTCAAATAAGCACATTCTTGCTTTTAATGCAATAGCTGCGTCTTTTGAAACTCGGCTTACTCCCACTTTAGATTTAGGAGAAAGCAGATTGATGGCCTTTTCAATATTTAAAAGTAAGCTGTCAGCTACAAGTGTTCTTGAATCACGTCCTTTATACATTTCCTCATCACCAGGGTTCAAGACTGTGGTATACCAAGGAACATCACCATATACACTTAACTTATTAAAGTAATCTAAGCATTTAAAGAAGTAGATTTCTCCTGCGTATTGATTCTTTTCAGCCTGAGTTGCTGGAGATGATTGATAGTTCATCAAGAAATCATTGCATGCACGTATATTTTCCCATTGCCACTCTGTATCTTTAGCTTCTGTAGGAGCTACATGCAAGCCAAAACTTTTTACGTTATATTCCCATGTAAAAATGTTGTCTGACTCAAATTCTTTTTCCAGCATTCCAAAACTATATGATAAGGGATCACCATGACCTTTTATCAGTTTTGGGTAGAAGTTGTTACAGTATTGCTGGAGGGCAGTACCAGTCGCAGTAGTAAAGAACTGATCTTTTGTTACTGAGTCTAACGGCTCCCTGTCAAGGTAGTCACAACTTTGAAAGCTAAGTGCCAACAATGTGGCATATAATATAGTTTTTTCATAATACAATAAGCAAATTTAGAATGTAACATTAATACCAAATGAATAAGATCGGCAGAATGGATATTTCGTCATTCTTTCTTCCAAGCTACCATCATCTTTTGTATCTCCTGTAGAGTCTGGATCCAAGTATTTATATAAGCCGGTAGCTTCCCATAAGTTTTGTCCACTTGCAAAGACTTTCAATTGTGAGATACCTAATTTAGATACCCATGATGTCGGTAAAGTATAACCGATTGTCAAATCTTTCAAGCGGATATAAGATGCGTCTTGCAGGTATTTTGTTTGAATCTGACGGCTTCTCGTTGTATTTGTGGGTACTGGGAAATAGGCATTAGGATTGGTTTCACTCCATACGTCATTTATATGGGTTTCATTTAATGCACTCCACCATTGACCTGTGTATCCCCAGAAGACTGTATTGTTATCTCCTAACCATAAGTCTCTTTTCATTACACCTTCAAATAAAGCTCGGACATCAAATCCTTTCCAATTTAATCCTAAATTGATATTGAAGCGGTATCTCGGTGTTTGATTACCGATAATCTTTTTATCACCATGGTCATTCAGCTGATTTTTCCGTAAGTAATGACACCGTCACCATCCAAATCTGCATATTTTATGTCACCAGGAATCCAGGTACCACTGATTTGTTTCTGACGTACTTTCATTGCTTCGGCTTCTGCGTCATCTTTAATGAATCCTTCTGTTACGTATCCCCAGATGTCTCCCAAACGTTGACCTTCATAATAGTCACCAAGATATCCGGTTGGGTTATCATATTTAGTGATAGTTGAATAACTGTCTGAAATGCCAATGCCGATATTATAATTTAAAGTAGAACCGGCTACATCGTTGATATTATCATTCCAGTTAAGTGTCAACTCCCAACCGTTTGTCCGCATATTGGCTAAGTTTTCTTTACCTCCTGTAGATCCCATAGTAGCAGGGTAGGCCTTAGATACGACCATATCATTTGTATAACGTAAGAAATAATCAAATGAAGCAGTCAGTCTGTTGTTTAATAATCCTAAGTCTATACCAAAGTTTGCGGTAGTAACTTTTTCCCATGTTACGTTGTTGTATGCCAGTGAAGCAGGAGTAATACCGTTGGCAAGTTTGCCGCCAATCAAATAATTTAGCTGTTCGAATCCCATCAAGCTTAAGAAGTCAAAGTTGCTGTTTGTTACCTGATTTCCTAAGCTACCTAAAGATGCGCGTAGCTTCACATTGTCGAAAATCTTTTTAGCTGGTTCAAAGAACTTTTCTTCTGAAAGTCTCCATCCCAAAGAAGCAGAAGGGAAGAATCCCCAGCGGCTATCTGATGCATATTTTGAAGAACCGTCATAACGTCCGTTTACTTCTACCAGATATTTCCCAGCATAGTCATAGTTTAATCGGAAGAAAGCACCTTGAACTGCCCAAATGGTAGCTTCTTCTTCTAGTTTCTGTTTGGTGTTTGCCCAGTCAATAATAGGAGCATCATTCAGGTATAAGTCTGTAACATAGCCATAAAAATTGCTGGTTTTTTACTTTCCTGGTTGTATCCTACCATGCAGTAAAAGAATGAGATTTAGGCAATTCAAACTTATATTCAGCCCAAAGATTCAATGCCTGATAAGTGTCATCATATTTTCTTAATGAAACTCCGTTGGGTTCTCCTTTGGCAATCTGTGATCCATCTGGTTGTTTCTGGTAAATCGTTTTATTATGAGCGCGTTCATCTCTGAACAGCCGGTTCCCAGTATAATCTCCTTTAATGGATAATCCTTTTAATGGAGTTAAATTGAACGATCCTGTATACCATATATCGTCATATACATTCTTTTTGCGTCCGGCTTGTGCCAGCATTCCTGCAATATTAAAGTTGAAGTTTGAGCCTGCTACAGCAGCAAAGTCTCCATCTGGCAAGTATACAGGGATGAAGGGGAATGCACGGTAAACTTCATAATAAGGATCCTCACTTGTATAATGGTTTGAGTTTGGTTCATTCACTTCACTTCTATTATATTTTGTTCTAAATCCAATTTCTAACCAGTCTGTTACTTTTGAAGTGAAATTAAATGACATATTGATACGTTTATATGTATCTGTACCAAAAGCCAGTAAGCCGTCTTGCCCTTTGTATCCTAAAGAAGCATAGTATGCGGTTTTTTCGCTACCACCTCTTAAGCTCGCATTATGTTGTTGCATAAAGGCTGCGTTCTTATAGAAGATATCCATCCAGTCTGTATTTCCGGCGTAGGCCCATTCTCCGTTTGCTGTAAATTTATTTCCTTGTGTATTTTCCCATGCTGTGGGGCGAGTAGGGTCTTTCATATAGGCATCTACAGCTGCGATTAGTTCGTCGCTCCAGTATTGGGTTCCACTGGTATTCTTAGATTCATTATTCATCGCTCTTAGCCATTGATCTGCCGGTAAGCTATGGGGTAATCTGGATGGTGTAGACCATGAAAAATTATTATTGTAGTTAAAAGTGATTTTCTCTCCTGTTTTTCCTTTTTTGGTTGTAATTAACACAACTCCAAATGCTGCTCTGGCACCATATACAGCTGCTGAAGAAGCATCCTTTAAAACAGAAATGCTTTCAATGTCTTGAGGGTTGATTAATGAGATATCATTTGTTTCTACACCATCCACAAGCACGAGAGCAGAACCTCCGTTTAAGGATGTTAATCCACGCACGTTAATGCTAGTTTCTGCATTTGGATTACCATTGGCAAATGAAATGTTTAAGTTTGGGATAACGCCTTGTAAACCTTGAG
>ENA-OQHA01000435-OQHA01000435.1-human-gut-metagenome-genome-assembly--contig:-NODE-435-length-21004-cov-4.315467_pt1 | contig 21004 bp, 27 predicted proteins | sample MGYA00242558_ERZ504707 | MGnify/ENA primary metagenome ERZ504707 (study PRJEB26092, sample SAMD00036197) | human gut metagenome | host: Homo sapiens | study: EMG produced TPA metagenomics assembly of...
ATTATTTTTGCAGATTGTTTAAAAAACGTTATCATTTAACTCCATCAGAATATCGCTGCACATGTTTAAAAGTGTTGTCGGCTGATCCGAGTCTTTAGACCTGTAAATAAAGCCGATGCAGGACTTTGATATGCTCCCTTCTAAGTAGACAAGAGAAATAATAAAATCTTGTTTATTTAGAAGGGAGCTTTCTTTATGGCATTCAAACATAAATTTACTTATGAAGAAAAAGTCAAAATAGTTTCTGAATACATTGATGGAACATATGGGTTCAGAGAAATATGTAAACGTTATGATATTAATCAAGGTTCTTTAAAAGATTGGAAACGACTTTATGAAACCTTTGGATGGAGCGGTTTGAAAACCGCTTCTAAAACTACTCGTTATTCAAAAGAAACTAAAGAGGCAGCTGTTAGAGATTACTTGTCTCATGAGTTTACATTCCCAGAAATATTAAAAAAGTATCAGATTCGTTCTGGAACTCAACTCAAAAAGTGGATAAAGAAGTATAATGGTTGTGAAGTATTAAAATCTTCTGGAACAGGGGGAAACAATATCATGACCACAGGCAGAAAAACCACATTTGATGAAAGGATCGAAATCGTACAGTATTGTATTGCACATGATCATAATTATGCCGAAACAGCCGAAGAATATCAGGTATCCTATCAGCAGGCACGTAACTATACTATTAAATATGAATCAAAAGGTGTAGAAGCTCTAAAGGATAATCGTGGAAAAAGAAAATCTCTAGATTCAATGAGTGAGTTAGAAAAACTCCGTGCTGAAGTTAAAATCTTACGTGCTGAAAAAGAACGTGCTGAAATGGAGGTTGCATTCTTAAAAAAATTAGAGGAGATCGAAAGGAGGCGGGGCTAAACCGAATAAGAAACGAACATACTTATCTGGCAATCAAAGAGCTTCATGAAGAAACGAAATTTTCTATCTGCTCATTATGTAAGATTGGGCATGTTTCCAGAGCAGCCTATTATAAATGGTTAAACCATAAAGAAAGTGATAATGACAAATTGAATCAGAAGTTGGCAGAAAGATTGGAAGAATTGCATAAGCAGCATCCGGACATGGGATATCGCCGATTAAACGACAAATTATATCATGATGATAAAATCGACGTAAACGACAAACGTATCTTACGAATCTGTCGCAAAAAGCAGATAAAATCCACTTTGAAACATCGTTATGATGGTTGTACCAGACCTTCCAGAAATCCAGGCTTCATCGCAGAGAATGTTTTAAACAGAGATTTTCATGCAGATAATCCAAACGAAAAATGGGTAACCGATGTTACAGAGTTCAAATACGGCACATCCTTCGACGATATTCATAAACTATATCTTAGTGTTATTTTAGATTTGTGTGACCGACGACCTGTAGCATATGTTTTAGGTGATTCGAACAATAATCAACTCGTATTCGATACTTTTGATCAGGCAGTAACCTTGAATCCAGATGCTAAGCCGATTTTTCATAGTGACAGGGGTTACCAATATACATCCAGGGCATTTCATCATAAACTGGAACAAGCTGGAATGACTCAAAGTATGTCACGTGTTGCTCATTGTACAGACAATGGTCCAATGGAAGGGTTCTGGGGAATTTTAAAACGAGAAATGTATTATAAGAAGAAATTTCATAGTAGAGAAGAATTAGTCTCCGCGATTGTTGAATATATAGATTATTACAGAAACGACAGACCTCAACGAGGTCTCGGTATTCTAACTCCAATGGAATACCATGACATGCTTATGGCAGCATAAAAATGCTACCCAGCATGATCTGGGTAGCAAAAAACCTATATTTTTTTAATTGTCTACTTGACGGGGCGCACACCAGTCCAAACACATCGGCTCAATCTTTTGACCTGATCGGTCATTATTCATTTTTTTCTTACTGGCTCATATAGTCCATTTTTCATAATGAGCAAAATAAAAGGCACTGACTGTTTTTTATGGTTAATGCCCTTTTGCGTTAATCACTTTTAAATTATTCGTCCAACATCAACTTGCCTTTCTTAGCCTTATTTTTTTATCTCTGCATTTGTTCTTTTTCTATCTGCTGGATACTTTTTTCCGGTGTTGGCAAATCTTCTAGCATAGTTCCTCCAATCTTTTCTATCGCAGTTCTTACCTCTTTTCCAACATTATAATGCACTGATATTGCGGTTTCCGCACCGACAATTTTATCTTTTCTTAGTTTTCTTTTGTCTTCACGTAGCGACCACTCTTGATTCTTGCGTCAGCTGCTTTTCCGCATCCGCTGGAATCGCCCAGTATGAACCGATTTTCGTTGCTCCGGGAATTCGTCCGGCTTTACAAAGATCACTGATCCACCTTGCCGAAAGGTTCCATTTTTCCGCTGTCTGTCTGATTGATAAATAGCCCATACAATTCTCCGATCTAATCCGAGCAAATTCTACATGTAATCACAATAATTGTACTCCAAACCTCGCGGAAAATCAAGATATTCTATCCTCGTTAAGCTTTAGCTTTCGTGCCCCCACTAATTCGCAAGCAGGGCTTTCGTGACATGAAAGCGATTTTCTGCTTGTTGGGGAAACTCTCCAATCCCCATAGAACACTGCCTGCGGCATCGGGCTACTGCGTCTCCGTTCCACTCCGGTCCGCGCAAAGCAGACGTCCACCGGACGTCTTGTACCGTTTCGGATGCTTTAACGGCATTCCTGCCAAAGAAAACGCCGGAGTGAATCATCACCCCGGCTTCAAAAAGTATTTACTTGTGCTTGCGGCCTCCACGCTTTTTGTAGTCCTCGTCTATACGCTTTTTCCAGTCTGCACTCAGCGGGGCACTGCAGCGGGGCACTGCACCGGACAGAGCTGATTGCTTCGCTGACCACCTCATAATTCAACGCGGTTCCTTCACTATCGCACTGATAGTTGACTGCACGATCTGCACCGATTCCGAACTGGCTTGCAGTCTCTACTGCGTCAATATTGGCACCAAGGAACAAAAACTCCCAACCGTATTTCGCTTTCTGCCGCTCGATCATCTGCTTCACTTTTTCGCTGTTGTACCGGCGGCTGGCATTTTCCATTCCGTCCGTAGTGATTACGAACATGGTGTGCTCTGGGACATCTTCCGGTCGTGCGTACTTATGAACATTTCCAATGTGATGAATCGCACCGCCGATGGCATCTAAGAGTGCTGTGCATCCGCGAACCATGTAGTCACGGTCAGTCATCGGTCGGATATCCTTTACATTTACACGGTCGTGCAGGACTTCGCTCACATTGTCAAACAGCACCGTTGAGATCAGTGCTTCGCCCTCTGCTTTTTTCTGCTGCTCAATCATGGAATTGAATCCGCCGATGGTATCCCGTTCCAATCCGCTCATGGACCGCTGCGGTCTAAGATAAAACGATCTCTGTTAAATTTTTTCTCATATGCTTGTCCTCCCAAAAGATTATGCTGCTCGGTTTCGTACCTTACAGCCATAATATAGCGATTTTCTTTTGTGAAGTGGTCGCATAGAAAACGACATTTCTTTGTCCTTATGCCCCGATCAGGCTCTGGTCAAAAGCAAACAATGCCTCGTTGATTTCATACACATTGTAGTTTCCCCGTTCGACAAAATATTCTACAATGATATCGAATTTGCTCGAATGGGAAAGAGTAAATCCTGCCTTGCCGAGCATCTCCTGCATCTGGGCAAGCGGCAACTCCAAAGCGAGAGCAAATGCCAGCACTGTTGGTTTGGATGGCTTATAGAATTTATCAGAACGAATTTTGGAAAAGAGCTTCCGGTCAATGTTTGCCTTCTTGTAGCACTGAACATCCGTCATGCCGCTTTCGTCAATCTTCCGCAGCAGCATTTCCGAAAAGCTCTCATCAATCTGCCCCAGTGCCTCCTCCAGAGATTGACTGCTGCAAGATTTACAGATTGCTTCGGACGGCAGCGGGGCAGATGCAGCTTCAAAGCAGGATTCCTCTGACAACGCTTCAAGCCGCCGTCTCTGTTCTACTCGACTGTCGGTATGTTCATCCACATACCAGTCATCTATGTACGCCGCGATATCAGCAAACAGTTTTCCGCTAATCTGATATGCCTTCTTATCAAAGATAACGATGTAGACCATCATCTCATTTTCCAGTAAGAATGCACTGATGGTATCGACTGCAACCTTCAGAGCCTGGTCTTTTGGATAGCCGTAGATGCCGGAGGAAATCAGCGGAAAAGCCACCGCCTGACAGCCATTTTCTTTTGCCAGGTTCAAAGATGTCCGATAACAGGATTCCAGAAGCTGTTGTTCCTGATGCTTGCCATCTCGCCAGCGCGGGCCGACTGCATGAATCACATATTTGCAGGGCAGGCGATATCCCTTTGTGATTTTTGCGCTGCCAGTCTCGCAGCCATGCAGCGTACTGCATTCTGCAAGCAGTTCCGGTCCGGCGGCACGATGAATGCAGCCGTCCACACCACCGCCGCCCAAAAGAGAAGTGTTGGCAGCATTGACGATTGCGTCAACGCGCATTTTTGTAATATCGTTTCTGATAATCTGTAACGGCATGAAGCATACCTCCCATTCGTCCGATCAGAGTCCTTGTCTGATCAAATATCTATTAAAGTGTCTCATACATTGCTTTCAATTTTTTCGGCGCTACACCGTTCCTGCAAATACACTGCCATAAAGGGCAAATATATTTGCTTCCCGTCCGTATTGTTCTATGCTATAATACTATTGTTGTCCAACCGAAACCCGACAACGGGAGGAGGTGAACCTCATGGAATTTATTATTTCTTTCTTTGTCTCCTGCATGGCTGGTGTAGCCTGCCACTACATCATCAAATGGTTAGACGGCGACAAGTAAGGACAGCACTGACCTAGTGGTTTCTTGTCCACTATAAAAAATAAGAAGAAGCCTCAGTATTCGCGGTACTGGGGGCTTCATTCTTTTTGTCCTCATGGACTTATTATTTCTTTTGCCTACTGGCATTATATCATACACAATTTTTCTTTGCAATATACTCAATATATTTTTTAAGGTGTTTTGTGCGCTACGTGTGTTCTACACTTCAAAATCGACCCCTTTTTAGAAAATTTTAGAAATTTCAGATATAAAAAACCCCGGAAAATCAAGGCTTTCCGAGGTTTTAATAAATTTCCGTATTCGATTGGAATTATCGCTTGCTGAACTGCGGAGCGCGACGAGCTGCTTTGAGACCGTACTTCTTACGCTCTTTCATACGTGGATCACGTGTAAGGAATCCAGCAGCTTTAAGAGCTGGTCTGTAGTCTTTGTCTGCCTCAAGGAGTGCTCTGGAAAGGCCATGACGGATTGCTCCAGCCTGTCCTGTGTATCCACCGCCGTGAACGTTAACGATCACGTCGAATTTACCCTCTGTCTCTGTTAAAGCCAGTGGCTGACGAACGATAACTTTCAGAGTCTCAAGTCCGAAGTACTCATCGATGTCTCTTTTATTGATAGTGATTTTACCTGTTCCAGGTACCAGGTAAACTCTTGCGATTGATTTCTTTCTTCTTCCTGTTCCGTAGAATTTTGCGCTAGCCAATGTTTTCTACCTCCTATTAAAATGTTAAAACTTCAGGCTTCTGAGCCTCATGTTTGTGCTCTGGTCCTGCATATACGAAAAGTTTCTTGTTCATAGCTCTTCCAAGAGGTCCTTTCGGAAGCATTCCCTTAACTGCGAGCTCGATAACCTTCTCAGGTTTCTTTGCTAACATTTCTTTTAATGTGGTTTCTTTCATTCCACCAACATAGTCGGAGTGGTTATAATAAATCTTCTGCTCAAGCTTCTTGCCTGTAACTTTGATCTTATCAGCGTTTACAACGATTACATAATCTCCTGTGTCAACGTGCGGTGTAAACTGAGGTTTGTTCTTTCCTCTTAAAACACTTGCAACACCGGATGCCAGACGTCCCAGAGTGCAACCCTCTGCGTCAACTACATACCATTTTCTTTCGATTTTATCCGGATTAGCCATATAAGTCTGCATGGTCCTACCTCCTGTTATTTATCAACGATAATGTTTCTCAAACCGCGGTACTTCCGCGAAAAAAAGTAAATGGAAACGCGGGTGCAAAATAAATCGCGGAAATGTCCGAAACCGCTGATAAAATGCCGTCGCCGGGGCTATTGGCTCAAGCATCTTCGCACTACGTCACATTGAGTTATTATATTATAAGGCACCTTGCCTGTCAACTGTTTTTTCTTGTAATTTTCAACAAAATTCCTGTTTTCAGAAAACTCGATTCCCATCAGCGTCAACCCCTGAGCCGGAGCTGTGGGGCCTGCTGCCCCGCGGTCACAGGCTTTCAGGATCTTATCCATGCGTTCCGGCGGATACTGACCGTTTCCGATCTCGATCAGGGTTCCGGAAATGATACGCACCATATTGTAAAGGAAACCTGTTCCTGAAATGCGGATGGTCACCATGTCACCATCTCTCCACACGTCCATGGAGGTCACGGTACGGATGGTGGTCTTCACCTGTGCGCCGGATCCGCAGAAGCTGGCAAAATCATGGCGTCCGATCAGATAAGATGTTGCTTCCTTCATCTTATCCACATCCAGTTTATAATGGTAAAAATAAGAGTACAAACGCTCCGTTGGCACCGGAAACTTCCGGTTCAGGATACGATATTCATATGTTTTTTCACTGTCACAGTAACGGGGATGAAAATCCGGCTCCACCTCCTCAGAAAGCTGGACACGGATATCCTCCGGAAGTCTCTGGTTCAGTGCATAGGAAAATTTTTCCCCGGGGATCCTGGATTCGGTATCAAACACCGCCACATTTCCAAGAGCGTGCACTCCTGCATCTGTACGGCTGGCACCGATGGTCTCGATCTTTTCCCCAAGCAGCTCACTTAAGGTATCGTTTAAAACGCCCTGAATGGTGATTCCATTTGGCTGTGTCTGCCAGCCTGAGTACTTAGTTCCATCATAAGCTACAACAAGTCCTACTCGTTTCATAAAATATATTCCCTCCTGATACAGACATCCCTGCAGTACTTTCTATCCCAAAACAGACATACCGTCCTGCAAAATGCCTGCCTGATCCGGTTACAGTTCCGCTGTGCAAAATGCAGCGCTTCGGACCGTTCCATGTCTGAGTACCGGCAGGATTTGGTTACAGTCCTGCCACGCGGAATGCAACACCCACCGCAAGATATGCCACAAGGATCCCATAGGCCGCATAATCTCTTTTTTCATAATGCAGCGGCTTCATTTGAGTTCTGTGCTCTCCACCATGGTAACACCTTGCTTCCATGGCCATTGCCAGATCATTGGCGCGGCGGAACGCCGAAATAAACAGCGGCACAAGAAGGGGTACCATATTTTTCGCCTTCTGGATCAGGTTTCCGTTTTCGAAATCTGCACCTCTGGCGATCTGTGCTTTCATGATCTTATCCGTCTCCTCCAGAAGGATCGGGATAAAGCGAAGGGCAATGGACATCATCATGGCGATCTCATGTACCGGCACCCGGATCTTGTTCAGCGGACGGAGCAGTCTCTCCAGACCATCTGTCAGCTGATTCGGCGTGGTAGTCAATGTCATGATGGAAGATCCGATCACAAGGTAAACAAGACGGATCGCCATTCTTCCTGCAAGAACAAGGCCTTCCCTTGTGACCTTGATGATCCCGAAACGCCACAGCACTTCGCCAGGCGTCAGGATGATATTGAACACAACCGTGATCAGAAGGATCATAACGATAGCCTTCAGACCCTTGAACATGAATTTCACCGGAACCTTGGATATTGCGATCATAGCTACCAGAAATGCTGTTGCCACCGCATATCCGAGAAATGTATGAAACAGGAACACAGAGATCAGAAATCCCAGAGTTCCCAGAAATTTGGTCCGTGGGTCCAGTCTGTGAAGAACGGATTTGGCCGGATAATACTGGCCAATGGTAATATCTCTGATCATTTTTCCGCCCCTCCTTTGTTCAGTAATGGAGAGTTCGCCTGCGCAAGTGCGGCAAGGATACTGTCTCTGGCTTCCTCCACCGTTGTGGCATCTGCATCCACATGCAGCCCATGTTCCTTCAGCGCATGCATGATATAAGTGATCTGCGGTGCGGCAAGTCCCATGGTTTCCAGTTCCTTATAATGGGAAAAAACCTTCTTCGGCTCATCATCAAATACAGCTTCTCCGTGATTCATAACAATGAGGCGCTCCACGTATTTCGCAATATCCTCCATGCTGTGGGAAACCAGAACAATGGTTATCCCTCGCACCTTATGAAGCTCTGCGATCTGATCCAGGATATCATCCCTGCCCTTCGGGTCAAGCCCTGCTGTGGGCTCGTCCAGGATCAGGATCTTCGGGTTCATGGCAAGAACCCCTGCAATAGCTACCCTTTTTTCTGGCCTCCGGAAAGCTCAAAGGGTGATTTCTTGAAATTGGACTCTTTTACTCCAACCTGAGTCAGAGCCTGCTTCGCTTCTTTCTCTGCTTCTTCCCTGGAAAGTCCCTGATTCATAGGTCCGAAGCATACATCTGAGATCACATCATTTTCAAACAGCTGATGCTCCGGGTACTGGAACACCAGACCAACCTCGCTGCGGAGCTGTTTCCGGTCATATTTCTCAGCCCACACATCTTCTCCGTTATACAGAACCTGGCCGGATGTTGGCTGTACCAGCGCATTCAGATGCTGGATCAGCGTGGATTTTCCGCTTCCTGTGTGTCCGATGATCCCGATAAACTGGCCGTCCGGGATTACAAGGCTGACATCCTTCAGCGCATGGCTCTCATAGGCTGTCCCGGGGCTGTAGGTATAGGTTACATTTTTTAATTCGATTGACATAATGCGCTCACCAGCTCCTCTGTAGTCAGTATTCCATCCGGAACATCCACGCCGGATTTCTTCAGTTCATATGCAAGAAGTGTTACCTGTGGTACATCCAGTCCATACGCCTTAAGGGTATCCACCTGGGAAAAAATCTCTTTGGGATTTCCCTGCATCACAACATTTCCGCTGTCCATGACATAAACACGGTCAGCATGGATCACTTCCTCCATGTAATGGGTGATCAGAATGACTGTTACCTTTTCCTTACGGTTCAGCTCCCGCACTGCCTCCAGGACTTCCTTTCTTCCGTTAGGATCCAGCATGGCGGTAGGCTCATCCAGAATGATGCACCGCGGGCGCATGGCCATCACGCCTGCAATAGCCACTCTCTGCTTCTGCCCTCCGGAAAGCTTGTTTGGGGACTGATAACGATAGGCTGTCATACCGACTTTTTCCAGGCTGTCATTCACCCGTTTCCAGATATCATCTGTAGGAACTCCCATATTTTCCGGACCAAAGCCTACATCCTCTTCCACAACGGTTCCTATGATCTGGTTATCCGGATTCTGAAATACCATTCCTGCCTTCTGGCGTACCTTCCAGAGTTTGGTCTCTCTGGCGGTATCGATCCCGTCCACCAGCATCGTTCCCTCTGTTGGGATCAGAAGCGCATTCATATGCTTCGCCAGTGTGGATTTTCCAGATCCGTTATGTCCCAGAACTGCCACAAATTCTCCTGCTTTAATGTCCAGGTCCACATCATTGACTGCACGCTGCATGTCTACCACATTGCCGTCATCATCGTATCTCTGATAGTCAAATCCCAGCTTAAGCGCCTTGATAATTCCCATCTTTTCTGCTCTCCTTAATCCTCTGTAGCTGCCGGTTCACCAAGGCCGGTCAACTCATCGATCAGTGCCCATATCTCGTCTCTTCCCTGCTTCGTCTCCGCAGAAACGGAAGGATCTTTCCCTCTTTCGGAAGGCCCAGTCCGATGCGGATCTCCTTCAGGCTTTTTGCCACCTGGCTGCGTTTCAGCTTGTCAAGTTTGGTCGCGATGATCACCGGCTCATATCCGTTGTGACAGATCCAGTCATACATCTGCTTGTCATTGGCGGAAGGCTTGTGGCGGATATCCACCAGGAGAAAAACCGCACGGAGCTCTTTGGAATTATGAAGATAGCCTCGATCATTTTCCCCATTTTCCTTCTCTGCTGCAGAAACCTTGGCGTAGCGTAGCCCGGCAGGTCTACGAGATACATTGCTCATTAATGTTATAAAAATTGATCGTCTGTGTTTTTCCCGGCTGTGCGCTGGTTCTTGCCAGGGCCTTGCGTTCATCAGACCATTGATCAGGGAGGATTTCCCTACATTTGATTTTCCCGCAAAAGCTACCTCCGGCCTTCCTGTGTCCGGGATCTTGCTTGTGATGCCGCAGACGATATCCAGCGATACGTTTTTGATTACCATTCGTTATTCCTCCCTTTTCTTTTAAAAGCCCTGTCCTGAAGGTCAGGGCAGGGTTTTTCTGTTTTTTGTTTATGCAAGAGCTTCACCGAGAACTTCTTTCATGTTATCCACAAACCGGATATTCAGTCCCTGGATGATCTCTCTGTCCATCTCCTCGATATCCGGACGATTTTTCTCCGGAACAAGGACTTCCTTGATCCTGGCATATTTAGCTGCAAGCAGCTTCTCTTTCAGTCCGCCGATCGGAAGCACACGGCCTCTTAAGGTGATCTCACCGGTCATGGCAAGATCCGCACGTACCGGTTTTTCGATAATTGCAGACAGCATGGCAGTTGCCATTGTAATACCGGCAGACGGACCATCCTTCGGAACAGCACTCCGGGATATGTACATGCATATCATGCTTCTGGAAAAATTCCGGATCGATCTCATATTGGTCAGAAACCGAACGGATATAGCTGATACCTGCCTGTGCAGATTCCTTCATCACATCTCCAAGCTGTCCGGTAAGAAGCAGCTCGCCTTTTCCGGGCATGATATTGACTTCGATCTGCAGGGTATCACCGCCTACCTGTGTCCATGCAAGACCGCGGGCGATCCCGATCTCATCCTTCTCATTAGCCATCAGATAGTTATATCGTTCTTTGCCAAGGAATCTGGAAATATTTCTGGATGTGACAACTACCTTATCCTTACCCTCTTCCATGATAGCACGTGCAGTTTTTCTGCAGATACGTCCGATGCTTCTCTCCAGAGAACGGACTCCTGCTTCCTTGGTATAGTTGTTGATCAGCTTGCCAAGAGCTGCCGGCTGGATCACCAGCTTGCCTTCCGGAATACCGTTGATTTCCATCTGCTTCGGGATCAGATGTTCCCTTGCGATATGTTCCTTCTCATTTTCCGTATATCCCGGGATTTCCATCAGCTCCATACGGTCAAGAAGAGGTCTCGGGATTCCCTGAACATCATTTGCAGTGGCAATAAACAGTACCTCGGAAAGATCCTGGGGAATCTCCACATAGTGATCATTGAACTTACTGTTCTGCTCCGGATCCAGAACCTCCAGAAGTGCTGCGGAGGTATCTCCTTTATAATCGCTGCTGGTCTTGTCGATCTCATCAAGAAGCATCAGCGGGTTGCTGACTCCGGCTTCCTTCAGTGCGACTGTGATCCTTCCTGGCATGGCACGACGTAAGTCTTTCTGTGGCCACGGATCTCTGCCTCATCACGGACACCTCCAAGACAGATGCGGACGTATTTCTTGTTCATGGCCTCTGCCACAGAACGTGCAATGGAAGTTTTTCCGGTTCCCGGAGGTCCCACCAGACAGAGGATTGGACTCTTTCCCTTGTGGGTCAGCTTACGTACAGCAAGAAATTCCATGATACGCTCTTTGACCTCTTTCAGTCCGTAATGACCCTCTTCCAAAACCTTCCATGCGTTCTCAAGATCTCGGAATCCTCGGATTTCTTATTCCACGGAAGTGCAAGAACGGTTTCCAGATAGCCTCTCTGCACCGTTGCCTCTGCAGCACTGGCTGCCATTCCTTTAAAACGGCTGATCTCCTTGGAAATCTTCTCTTTTACTTCATCAGATGCATCCAGCTCCTTCAGCTGTTTTTTAAATTCATCGATATCATCAGCAGTATTCTCCTCGCCCAGCTCCTCACGGATGGTTTTCAGCTGTTCCCGGAGGATATACTCTCTCTGATTCTTGTCGATATGGGATTTCACCTTGCGCTGAAGATCTTTGGTGATATGGATCACCTCGATCTCGCTGCCAAGAAGCGCTCCAAGGATCTCATAACGGTCATTCAAAGACACTGCTTCCAGAAGCTTCTGCTTGTTCTGATACGCCATCGGAAGATTTACTGCGATCTGGTCGATAGTTTCCTGCACATCTTCGATGTTCATGATCTGGGTTACCAGATCCTTGCTTACTTTTCCGCTTTCTCTGCAGTATCTCTGAAAAAGCTCCCGGATGCTGCGAAGCATGGCGTCCTTTACCGGTTCCGGGTAATCCTCTTCCTGTGCCGTAACGATCTCGCATTCCGCCTTCAGATATGGTTCCTCCTGCTCCAGGCCCAGAACCTCTGCCCTGTCCAGTCCCTCTACCAGAACCCGGTAAAGATCCTGCGGAAGCTTCACCACCTGCTTGATATAAGCGACGGTTCCTACCTGATACAGATCCGTAAGTTCCGGTATTTCCACCTCAGGATCCTTCTGTGTCAGCAGAAAGATCTTCTGGTCATGGAGCATGGCTGCTTCCACGGCACGGATAGATTTCTCCCTGCTCACATCAAAGTGTACGATCATATCCGGAAGGACTGTAGTCCCACGGAGAGCGATCATTGGCAATATATTGACTGATTTGTCATTTATGTCATTCCCTTCATCAAGCTGTTTCCGGCTTGCCTTTCTTTCTCGAACGGGATGTTTTGCGTCCTGCTTTTTTGCAGGAGCCTTGGCCTCCCCGTGGATGATCTCCGGCTCTCCGGTTCCCTCCACTGCCTCTTTTGTGACGATACACTTACGGATGGTGTCGTCCGATGGTGTCTTGTACATCAGATCCATCAGGGTATGCTCCATGATGGCACGAAGTCCTCTGGCACCTGTTTTTCTCTCAAGAGATTTCCGGGCAACTGTCTCAAGTGCTTCATCCTGGAACTCAAGCTGCACGCCATCCAGCTCAAAAAGCTTGTCGTACTGTTTTGTGAGGGAATTCTTAGGCTCCTTCAGAATACGGATCAGTGCTTCTTCATCCAGAGAATCCAAGGTTACCACGACCGGAACTCGTCCGATAAACTCCGGGATCAGACCGAATTTAATAAAGTCCTCCGGCATAACCTCCTTCAGAACTTCGCCCACATTGCGGTCTTCCTTCTCGGAAACCTCTGCTCCGAAACCAATGGATTTGGTATCCTGTCTTGCCTCGATGATCTTCTCCAGTCCGTCAAAAGCACCACCGCAAATGAACAGGATGTTTGTAGTATCGATCTGGATAAATTCCTGATGAGGATGCTTTCTTCCTCCCTGAGGAGGTACGCTTGCAACGGTTCCTTCCAGAATTTTCAGAAGTGCCTGCTGTACGCCCTCACCAGACACATCTCTGGTGATGGAGGTATTCTCGGATTTTCTTGTGATCTTATCGATCTCATCGATATAGATGATTCCGTACTGGGCACGCTCAATATCGTAATCGGCTGCCTGAATGATCTTCAGAAGAATGTTCTCAACATCCTCGCCAACATAGCCTGCCTCTGTGAGAGTAGTGGCATCTGCGATGGCAAAAGGAACATTCAGCAGTCTTGCCAGTGTCTGTGCAAGAAGTGTCTTACCGGAACCGGTCGGACCAAGCATCAGGATATTACTCTTCTGCAGCTCCACGTCCAGGTTTCTTGAAGCAAGAATCCTCTTGTAATGATTGTAAACAGCTACGGAAAGTGCCTTCTTGGCATCATCCTGTCCGATCACATACTCATCCAGGATACTGTGGATCTCTTCCGGTTTCAGAAGGTTGATCCCTGTTTCATAATCTGCCTCATGATCATACATACTGAATTCTTCTTCCATGATCTCGGAGCAGATCCCGATACATTCATCACAAATATATGCTCCATCCGGACCTGCGATCAGCTTGCGTACCTGATCTTCAGTCTTATGGCAAAAGGAGCATCTTACCTTTCCTTCTTTTACTTTATCTGCCATATCTTTTTGTTTCCTTTCTAAGCGTAAATGTCCGTCTCTCGCAGACATTTAAAATTCCTTTTTAAAGCAAGATAAGACTCCTGTGTCTTTACAGGAGTCTTTTCTTACGCATTATTTGTGGATCACAACACCGTCGATCAGGCCGTATGCCTTAGCTTCTTCCGCTGTCATATAGTTGTCACGGTCAGTATCTTTTTCCACAATTTCAAGAGGCTGTCCGGTATTCGCAGAAAGAATCTCGTTCAGCTTCTTTTTGGTTTTTGCGATCTGGTCAGCTACGATCTGGATCTCTGTAGCCTGCCCCTGTGCACCGCCTGATGGCTGATGGATCATGATCGTCGAATTCGGCAGTGCATATCTTTTGCCTTTGGCACCGGAGGACAGGAGGAAAGCTCCCATGCTGGCTGCCATTCCAAGGCAGATCGTAGATACATCGCACTTGATATACTGCATTGTATCATAAATTGCCATTCCGGCAGTTACAGAACCACCCGGGCTGTTAATATAAAGCTGGATATCCTTGGAAGGATCTTCTGCTTCCAGGAAGAGAAGCTGCGCAACGATCAGGTTCGCACTGACATCGTTTACCTCTTCTCCAAGGAAAATGATTCGGTCCTTAAGAAGTCTTGAATAGATATCATAACTTCTTTCTCCTCTGCTGGTCTGCTCAATGACGTAAGGTACTAAACTCATTTTACCCTCCATTTCCGAGGTTTATTACGCCTCTACAGCTGCATCGGCAACTAATGTAACAGCTTTCTGAACAGCCATATCTTTCTTCATCTGCTCCATCTCGTTCTCACCGATGAGATCTTTTAATTTGTCTGCTTCCATCTTGTACATCTCTGCCATCTTGGAGATCTCTTCGTTAACCTCTTCCTCTGTTGGCTGGATGTTCTCTACCTCAGCGATCTTCTCAAGAACAAGTCTTGTCTGGATTCTCTTAAGAGCCTGTGGCTTCATGTCTTCCATCATCTTGTCAACGCTCTGGCCTGTGAACTGGAAGTACTGCTCCATGGAAAGACCCTGGGACTGCATTCTTCTTGCGAAATCGTCAAGCATCTGACGTGTCTGTGTCTCGATCATTGCCTCCGGAATATCCATCTGTGCATTCTCGATCACTTTATCTACTGCTGCATCTTCTTTTGCACGACGTGCATCTTCTGCTTTCTTCTCTGTCAGGTTCTTCTTAACGTCTTCCTTGTACTCAGCAAGTGTATCAAACTCAGATACATCCTTAGCAAAGTCATCGTCAAGCTCCGGAAGCTCTTTTGCTTCGATCTTCTTAACATCGCACTGGAATACAGCTTCTTTGCCAGCCAGCTCTTTTGCCTGATACTCCTCCGGGAATGTAACCTTAACTTCTACGTGATCACCTGTGTTAGCACCAACAAGCTGCTCCTCGAATCCCGGGATGAAGGTGTTGGAACCAAGTGTCAGCGGATAGTCTGTTCCTTTACCGCCCTCGAATGCCTCACCATCTACGAAGCCCTCGAAATCGATAGTTGCTGTATCGCCGTTCTGTGCTGCACGATCCTCAACTGTGATGGTTCTGGAGTTTTTCTCCTGCTCTTTCTTAAGCTCAGCCTCAACTTCCTCGTCTGTTACCTCTGTCTCAGACTTCGGAACCTCAAGTCCTTTATAGTCACCAAGAGTTACCTCTGGTTTAGTAGCTACTTCTGCTGTAAAGATAAATGGTTTGCCAGGCTCAACCTGTGTTACATCGATCTTAGGCTGGGAAACGATCTCAAGATCACACTCAGCAAGTGCTTTGCTGTAATGCTCAGGGATCAGAGCGTTTGCAGCGTCCTCAAGGAATACTCCCTTTCCGTACATCTGCTCGATCATTTTTCTTGGAGCTTTTCCTTTACGGAATCCCGGAATAGAAATTCTGCCTTTTGCTTTCTGATATGCATTCTGCATTGCTTTGTCAAGATCCTCGCGGAAACCTCGATTGTAAGTTTCGCCATGTTTTTCTCCATTTTCTCCACCTGTAAACTCATGTTTCTTGTTCCTCCTTAATCATATCGAGTAAATACCTTATATAAAATAGTTAACACTCGCATTATATATTTACAGTCATTTCTGTAGTATAGCATAACCACTGTAAAAACGCCAGTATTTTTTTCAGTTTTCCATATGCCCCCACAGGGCATTTCTCAGCTGCCCACGTCCTCAATGTTAAAGTAATTTTCTGTCTTTCTTATGTTGTTAAGACAAAATGTAAAAATCCTTTTATAAGTTTTAGGCGTATAATGAACACCATCGTCTGTACCGTCTCCCGTATTGGATACAGTACCATATCCGGTCCGCATCAGATAACTGTAAACATCAATATAGTGGTACTGACTTCCAAGCTCACCGGCAAGACCGCTGTTAAAAGTCCGGACATCCTCACATTTACGATTCTTGGTACTTCCCTTTTCCCCTCCATTGATCGGATTCACAGACATATAATACAGACTGCAGTTTTTCATGGAAAGCTTTGTTCCCAGCTTTTTCATATAAGACACGTACTGTGAGAGTCTATCATTCAGATCCTGTTTTCCGTTAATATCTCTGAGATCATTGATACCATGATTAAACACCACTGCGATCTTTGCGTATTTTTCATTTTTACGATATTTTTCTATTTCTTTCAAAAGAGCCTGTGCGCCCGTTGACTTCAGCCAGCCAGTTCCGTATTAGAACGGCATACAAAGCTGACATGGCTGTCCACATACTCCTTTCCAAACTGTTCGTACAATACCTTCTGAAGACCATATGTCCTGGAATCTCCCACAAAGATGATCCTTTCGTAATTCTCAGGATAATGAAAGCTGTTCCTGACCAGATTCGGTTCCTGATACCGCCAGAATCTCACCGCATAGAGATGCATGGTTCCACTGACTGTGATCACCTGTCCGGCTTCATACCTTGGTGCAGTCTTCTGACCTGCCCTGGTAGACCATCCAAGGAATGTATAATTCTCTTCATTGGCCATCACCGGTAGTTTCAGTTTTCCGCTTGGAGCCTGGATGATCTTGTAGATATCTCCGTCATTCCTGTGCAGGATCAGTTTGGGATTGTTCTTCTTTTTTATCACTGCATAAAACGTTACATTTCTTTTTACAAAATATTTTTTTCCCGGCTTATATCCTGCCTCCGCTCCTCCTTTTTTCAGAGACCATCCTTCTGCCTGATATCCTGCTGGGACCTGCGGCACTTTGGGAATCGTGATCATGGAACCATATTTCTGTTTCTTTTCCAATTTTTTATATATAGCAGAGGAGGCTCCTCCGCCTGACCTGAAAGATACGGAATACACTTTTTTGCAAGCATTCCCGAATGTATCATCCGACCAGTCAAAGCCGGCAGCTGACACCAAATTTCCTGTGGCTGTCATCAGTATAACAAAAAGCGCCACTACCCACAGGACCTGTTTCATCTCTTTTTTCATGCTCTTACATACACCACCGATTCAGCGATCTCTCTGCCTTTGCGCTTCCCTCCAGCTGTCCGATCAGGGAAAGGCTGAAATCGATGGCTGTTCCAAGGCCTCTGCTGGTAGTTACATTTCCATCTACCACTACAGGCTCCAGAGATGTTCTGGCACTTTTAAGCTGTTCCATAACAGATGGGTACGATGTAGCATTTCTGCCTTTCAGGAATCCAAGTCTCTCGAATATACCTGGTGCCGCACAGATAGCTGCTACCTTGCCACCATTCTGATAGAAATCTGTCAGAAGCTCAGTCAGCGGTTTATATTTCTCCAGATATTTTGTTCCCGGCATTCCTCCCGGAATTACAAGCATATCCGCATCGGAAAAATCACATTCTCCAAAGGTACGGTCTGTAAGAAGATCGATCCCATGAGAGGTTCTGATCTCTTTTGTCTCTTTGATAGATACTGTCTGGATGTCGATCCCGGCTCTTCTCATCAGATCTACCACGGTCAGTCCTTCAATATCTTCAAAACCATCTGCGAAAAAAATATATACTTTACTCATGATCCTGTTCATCCTTTCTTTTATAAAATCCATAAATATTTTCTGTATTCCCCATTCCCTTCCATAATGCTTTTTTCATCTGAAAATGTCAAGAAATTTCAACAGATATGCCATTGCAAATCCTGTTTTTTTCCTGTAGACTGAACATAATATCTTTTCATTTCACAAATCCGGAGGTTTTTTATATGGAGATCGAACGTAAATTTCTGATCCGGAAGGATGACCTTCCGCAGGATCTGGCTTCTTATCCCTGCCACAGAATCGAGCAGGGGTATCTTTGCACTTCCCCTGTCGTCCGCATCCGCCGGCAGATGATGACTATTTTCTTACTTACAAATCCAAGGGTCTCATGAGCCGTGAAGAATATAATCTTCCGCTCACCGCTGAAGCCTATGAGCATCTGAAGCCTAAAGCAGACGGTATCCTCATTACCAAGGACCGCTATGTGATTCCGGAAAAAGACGGACTTTTTATTGAACTGGATGTGTTCCACGGAGAATACGAGGGAGTTCTTCTGGCTGAGGTGGAATTTCCTACAGAGGAAGCCGCCAATGCCTACACTGCGCCGGACTGGTTCGGAGAAGATGTAACTTATTCCACCAGATATCATAACAGTATCATGAGCCAGGGCTGGCAGAGCGATTACTGTTCACCCCGTTCTCAGTAACATGCTTCGCGATGCACACAATTTATGCTAATCGCACTTGTATTTCTTATTTCAGGTGCTATAATTAGTAATGCAGGCAGATATAGTTCATCGGTAGAACATCAGCTTCCCAAGCTGAGGAGGCGGGTTCGATTCCCGTTATCTGCTTTCATTGCCAAAGAGGGCACGCAGTCAGGCGTGTCCTTTTTTATAAATTTCAAGGAGGATTTTTGTTTATGAAGATTGGATTTATCGGATGTGGAAATATGGCCTCTGCATGATCGGCGGTATTCTCCGTCAGGGGATCTTTTCAAAGGACGAGATCATTGTTTCCAACCTTACAGACGAAGGCAGAGCGCGCAGTGAAAAAACTCTTGGTGTTGTCACCACTCTGGATAACAATGAAATAGTCAGATCTGCAAAAACTGTCGTTCTTGCAGTAAAGCCGCAGTTTTATGAGAAAGTTCTCACAGAGGTCCACGACAGTCTCACGACAGAGCACACCATCATCGGAATCGCTCCCGGCAAGACTCTTGCATGGCTGGAAGAAAAAGCCGGTCTTCCTCTGAAGTTGTCCGTTTTATGCCTAATACTCCTGCACAGGTTGGGGCCGGAATGACTGCTGTATGTACCAATGACCGGGTTTCGGAAGACGAACTGGCAGAAATCCTTAAGATCACAGACAGCTTTGGCTGTACCGAAGTGATACCGGAGCGTCTGATGGACGCCGCAGGCGCTGTAGGCGGCTGTTCACCGGCTTATGTGTTTATGTTTATCGAAGCCATGGCAGATGCCGCTGTCAGCCAGGGAATGCCTCGTAAGCAGGCTTATAAATTTGCTTCCCAGACTGTTCTCGGCAGCGCAAAAATGGTTCTGGAAACCGGCAGACACCCGGGAGACCTGAAAGACATGGTCTGCTCACCGGCAGGAACTACCATTGAAGGTGTCCGCACCCTGGAAAAGAGCGGCTTTCGCAGTGCCGTATTCGAAGCGCTTACCGCAGCTGCTGAGAAGGGTAAGAAGTTATAATTTTCGAAAACAAAAACTCCGTGAGGTCTGCATTCACCCGGACCTCACGGAGTTTTTCCATCTCATCTCTTTTATCGTCTGCCGACAGCCCTACAGCAACTCGATCAGCGCGTCAATATCTTCCATTTTTGTTCCCCAGCTTGTAGCAAAACGGATCACTGTATGATCTTCATCATATTTTTCCCAGAAATCAAACTGAACTTCTTTGCCCAGTTCTTCTTTCTTTTTATTTTCCAAAACTACAAACTGCTGGTTCGTGGGAGAATCCAGGAAAAGCTGATATCCTTTTTCCTGAAGGGCTCTTTTCAGCTTCATAGCTGTTTCAATAGCATTTTTGCTGATCCTTGTATACAGATCATCGGTAAACAGTGTGTCAAACTGGATTCCCAGAAGACGGCCTTTTGCCAGAAGGGCTCCCTGCTGCTTCACCATAGTCATAAAGTGCTTCGGAGCTTTTTTCGTAAAGACCACTGCCTCACCGCAGAGTGCACCGACCTTGGTTCCGCCGATGTAGAACACATCTGTACATCTGGCGATATCCTCAAGTGTCACATCTGCTTCCGGACTTACCAGACCGTAGCCAAGTCTTGCTCCGTCCAGAAACAGCGGAAGCTCGTATTTATGGCATACCTCGGAAATTTCCTCCAGCTCTTTCTTCGTATAAAGTGTTCCGTACTCTGTCGGATGAGAAATATAAACCATTCCCGGAAATACCATATGGTCGTGACTTTCATCCCCATAAAAAGTTTCCACATAATCTGTGATACTTCTGCTTTGATCTTTCCGTTTCTGCCGGAAGTGTCAGTACCTTATGTCCTGTATACTCGATTGCTCCGGCCTCATGACAGCTTACGTGTCCGGTCTGCGCCGCAAGAACACCTTCATAACGGTTCAGGACAGAACCTATGATCGTGGCATTGGTCTGAGTTCCTCCCACCAGGAAAAACACATCTGCATCCGGCAGCCACAGGCTTTACGGATCTTCTCCTTTGCAGAATCACAGTATTTGTCTGTGCCATAGCCGGAAAGCTTCTCCATATTGGTTTCCAGAAGTTTCTGGAGGATCGCCGGATGCGCTCCCTCGCAGTAATCGTTTACAAAAAATAACATTTTATTTTCTCCTCATCTGTATTTTCATTTTATTTGACCGTCTTCCCCGGAATGATCTTACAGGTAGAAAACGATTTGAATTTACAGGAAATCGCCCCCTTCAATAGGAAGCCCGTTTCTGAAAGAAATTCACAAATCCCCGGTCGAGATCCCGCAAAGACTGCTGTAATGCAATGGAATCTGCTGCTTTCAGAAAGGCAAACTCCTCTTGCTTTTTCAGTTCAGTCAGCATGGCGGAAGTCTGGGAA
>ENA-OQHA01000436-OQHA01000436.1-human-gut-metagenome-genome-assembly--contig:-NODE-436-length-21000-cov-3.401140_pt1 | contig 21000 bp, 30 predicted proteins | sample MGYA00242558_ERZ504707 | MGnify/ENA primary metagenome ERZ504707 (study PRJEB26092, sample SAMD00036197) | human gut metagenome | host: Homo sapiens | study: EMG produced TPA metagenomics assembly of...
GCGGCGATGCGGGCGCGGGCACCGGCCTCGTCGATAAGGTCGATGGCCTTATCGGGCAGGAAGCGGTCCTGAATGTAGCGGTTGGAGAGGTTCGCGGCGGCCTCGATAGCACCTGTGTGTAACGCACATGGTGGTGCTCCTCGTAGCGCGGCTTGAGCGCGGTCAGGATCTTGACCGTGTCCTCGACGCTCGGCTCCTCGACATCGATTGTCTGGAAGCGACGCTCAAAGGCCGGATCCTTGGTGAGGTACTTGCGGAACTCCTCGGCCGTGGTGGCGCCGATGATCTGGAAGGCACCGCGTGCGAGAACGGGCTTGAGCATGGAGCTCGCATCGATAGAACCCTCAGCAGAGCCGGCACCGATGATGGTGTGCATCTCGTCGATAAACAAGATAACGTCGTCGGCTTCGGTCGCCTCCTGGATCACGTTCTTGAGACGCTCCTCGAACTCGCCGCGATACTTGGCGCCCGCAACAAGACCCGGCAGGTCGAGTGTCCAGATATTCTGGTTCATGAGGTTCTCGGGCACGTTGCCGGCGGCAATCTGCTGAGCCAGGCCCTCGACGATGGCTGTCTTGCCCACGCCGGGATCACCCAAGATAAGCGGGTTGTTCTTGGTGCGGCGCGAAAGGATCTCCATCATGCGCTGGACTTCCTTTTCGCGACCGATCACGGGATCGAGCTTGCCGTCGCGCGCCTTCTGTGTGAGGTTGGTGGCGAACTGCTTGAGCGTGTCGGTGCCGTCCCCCTTTTGCTGTGAGGCGTCCGAGCCGCTAAAGAACGGCAGGCCCGCACCGGGGCGGCCGGCGCCAGCTCCGGCGAGCGGACGCTTCTTGTCCTGGTCCTTGGCGGTGAGCTTTTCGATGGCCTTTTTGATAGAAGCGGACGAAACACCCAGGCGCATGAGGATGTCCATGGCCATTCCGTTGCCCTCTTCGACGATACCGATGAGCAGGTGCTCGGTCGACACATAGGTCTGGTTGTTCTCGCGCGCCACACGGAAGGAACGCTCCATCACGCTAATGACGAGCGGCGTAAAGGCGAGCTTGGCGGCCTCGGTCTCCTCGCTGGGCTCGGGAACGGTGGTCTGGACCTCCTTGAGGGTGTCCATGATGTCGTCGTAGGAGATATCGAGCGAGCGCAGTGCCTCGGCGGCAATGCCTCGTCCTCCTTAGCGAGCGCGAGCAGCAGATGCTCGGTACCCACTTTATTTGAGTGTAGATCGAGCGCCTCTTGCTTGGCCATGGACATGACCTTGCGCGCGCGATCGGTAAAACGGTCTAACATGCTAGTTCCTCTTAGACGAGCTAGTTTTTTCAAACGCAAAGCGCCGCCCCGCGGCAGCGCTTTGGTCTCTTTACCCATATGGAGTATATGTTAACCGTTGGGACCTTTTCCGCACGGAGCCATACGACAACGTCTACAAAAAAGGAATCGCTCCGGTCTGTTTGGGGGTCTGGTTCTGAGCGTTGCCTAGCAGGCAGGCTCGACGTCCATGCCCTCGGAAATGTTGGCAACCTCCTCGGCAGCGGGAGCACCCGGCATGTGCACGAGCTCCATGTGCGGCTCGGCAAAGACCGTGCCCATGGGGAAGGCGCGACGGAAGACAAACCGGGCAACCGGACCGGCCACCAGCAGGTTCCAGGGCAGGGCATGATAAGTTGCGCGGAATGTTGACGAGCCACATCATCGGCAGCGCCTGCAAATTGGCAAGCGGGCCGCCGGGCATATGGAACAGGCCCTCGCAGGCGCCGTAGAGCGACATGATGATGACCATGGGGACGACCATGCAGGAGCTGACGGCGAGCGTCATAGCGAGCGGCGAGCTCTTGCCCGGAGTAACCAGGAACTTGAAGGCGAAGCCTTTGGCTGGCGGGCTGGCGATAAACCAGTCGCAGCACATGGCAAAGACGTAGGCAACGGGGAAGCCAAGCCATGCAGCGGCAACAACCTCGCCGTTGATGGCCCCATGCTGCAGGGCAACGTTGTAGATGCTCATCCAGAGCACCATACAAAAACACATGATAAAGGTGAACAGCAGGCTCTCTCGTTTGTTGATAGGCATAAAGGGCGAAATCCTTTCTGTGTTACGCCGCGGCGCGTGCAAAAAACGGGCAGGCGAGATGGAGTTACTGGGACTTCATCTCGCCCGCCCGCGGTACGTGCGTCTGCGACTACTTATGTGGTGGAACTACCCTAACACGAACAACACGCGCTTCGTAAGCGTTGAGTTTGTGGAGATGCTCGGCGTATTGGTGCAAAGTAACCTGTCCCCCTTGCACCAATTAGCTGGTGTGGCGCCAGCGGGGATCGGTGAGAGTTCTCGCTACGCTCAGGCCGACGGGAAGGAACGCCACGATGAGCACCGCACGCACAAACCAGCCAAGCATATTAACCGTGTCAAACGTGCACATGTAGTACATCGAGCGATACAGATACAGTCCCGGCACCATGATGACAATCGATGGCACCGTGAGGGCGATGCGCGGGTACGTGAGCTTGATTTCGGCCAGGCTCGCAAGCAGTCCCGACACCAGCGCGCCGATAAACGCCGCCGCCTCGGGAGGCATGCCTGCACTCAGGCCCAGAAAGGGAAACAGCGTCGGCGCATCGACGAGCGTAAGGCGCAAGGTATTAGACACGGCACCGATGAGCCAGCCGCCGCGGCCATCTTTATCGGACTGTTGAACATAACCGAGAAGCCAAATACACCGATAAAGCTCATCAGTATGCGCAAGAGCGTAAGAGCCAACGGTGAGAGGCCGAGCGGGGCGAAGTCATCCGGCGCCAGTCCCACACACTCGGCAACCATCCAGCCTACGAGGGTCGCCATCACAATAATTGACACAGCATACGAAAGACGCTCGATGCCGCTTCGCATATCGAGCTTTGCGATGTCGAGGCCTGCCGTAATGAGGGGAAAGCCGGGGATGACAAAGAGCATGGCGCCGATATAGCTTCTTGGTGCGACATTGCCCCCGGAATGACCTGGCCAAGGCCGAGCAACGCCAGTAAATACGAGATACAGGCCAGCGCGACGCCAATCGTCAACGCGCTAAACTGGCCGAGGCCCTGCTTGAGGATATGAGAACGGGCAAAGTTGCCGACGCCCGCGCCCACGAACGCACATGCCATCTCAATGGGACCGCCACCAAGTAAAAAGACAAAGGCGCCACAGGCGCAGGCCGCCGCAAGGCCCTGTTGCCAAGGCGCGTAATCAGGTTTTGAACTCTCAACGGTCTTGAGCATCTCGTGATACTCATGCACAGTAAACCGGCGCCCATAAGTCTCGATTTCCTTTAGGAAGCTCTCCATCATCCAAATGCGATGAGTGTTGACGCCCGTTGTTGGCAGGCTGACGACCTCGTTAAAGCAGTGGCCGCCTTCGATGCAGGTGCACTCAAACGACAGGAGACTTAAGTCAACGTGGATGGTGACACCGAGTACGGCGGCGACGCGGTTCATGGTATCGCGTACACGCCAGGCACCCGTTCCGCTCGCGAGCATAAGCATACCGGTGCGGCAGATGATGGATGATTTGTCGGTAAGTGGCGCATCGACGGCAAGCTCATCGCCCGCGGTCACGATCTGGCGCCAGTCAGTTTTCATATGGAGCGCGCCGGCACGGACACCGTGGTGCATGGGGGCTCTCGAAGGCAGTGAGTCAAGGCGCGAAGGCTGTGGGGGTTCCGTCGATTCATCCTCAACCTCATCAGCCTCTTCATCGACCAGATCAAAGGAATCAAGCGGCGCTGGCTCGCGACGGTCGATCAGCTCCTCGTCCTCATCATCAAAGTAATTGAACTGATCGAGCATGTCCTCTTCGATCGCGCGCTCGCTCGCATCGTCCATACAGACGCTCCCTTCCTGCCGACTAACTCCCATCCTAGGCAGCGACGGCTAAAGGAAACATAAAAGAGACAACTGTCATGTGAGTCATGTACGCAATAGCCGTTAGGTAGTCGTTGGGGACGTTCTTGAATGGCTAGTCGTTTAAGAACGCTCCTAGTGCCAACCAAGGCAACGCCGCAGGTAGAGGACGGACAGCGAGCGACGTCCAGGGCGAACAAGTTGGCATGAAAAAGGCAAGACATAGACCTTCTGGTCATGCCTTACCTTTTGAATGACAAATTGTCGCCCTGGGCGGCGCGCAGCGTCGAGCCGTTACGCGGTTCGTAGAACCGCGTAACTAGTTAGCACATCTTTGCGCCGGCGGGGATGGAAGCGTCGAGCTGAATCAGATTGAGGCGCTCCTCGCCCTCCTCCTCGTGAATAGCGCTGATCAGCATGCCGCAGCTGGGAATGCCCATCATCTTGCGCGGAGGAAGGTTGGTGATGGCGAGCAGGGTCTTGCCGACCAAGTCCTCGGGCTCATAGTATTCATGGATGCCGGAAAGGATGGTGCGGTCGGTACCGGTACCGTCGTCGAGCGTAAAGTTCAGCAGCTTCTTGGACTTCTTGACGGTTCGCACGCCTTGACCTTCACGGCGCGGAAATCGCTCTTGGAGAAGGTATCAAAGTCGACAAACTCCTCGAACAGCGGCTCGACGGCGATCTTAGAGTAATCGAGCGTAGGCTTGAGCGATTTGACGAACGGGCTCGAGGCGTTGCCGGCCTCGGCGGCCTTGGCGGCAGCAGCACCGGACTGGAAACCCTTCTCGGGCTTCATGTGCGGGAACAGCAGGACGTCGCGGATGGAGGCCTGGTTGGTGAGCAGCATGACCACGCGGTCGATACCGATGCCGATGCCGCCCGCGGGAGGCATGCCGTACTCGAGGGCGCGCACGTAGTCCTCGTCGTACTCCATGGCCTCGTCGTCACCGCCAGCTTCTCGGCCATCTGAGCGGCAAAGCGCTCGGCCTGGTCGACCGGGTCGTTGAGCTCGGAGAACGCGTTAGCTACTCGTGACCGGCGATAACCAGCTCAAAGCGGTGCGTCAGACGCGGGTCGTCCTCAAAACGCTTGGCAAGCGGGCTGACCTCGATGGGGTAATCGCACACGAAGGTCGGGTTGACGATGGTGTCCTCGCCCAGCTCATCGTAAATCTCGGCGATGATCTTGCCAGCAGTCCACTCGGGCTTGATCTCCAGGCCCTTCTCGCGCGCGGCGGCAGCAAGCTCCTCGACCGGCGTGTCGATGGTGACTTTCTTGCCGAGCACGTCAGAGACAATATCAGTCATGGGGCGGCTTGCCCACTCACCGGAAAGATCGATGGTCTGGCCCTGGTACTCGATGACCTCGGGGTTGCCGATGGCCTTGTTGGCAGCCTTGATGACGCCCTGGGCAAGCGCCTTCATGCCCTCGAGATCGGAGAAGGCACGGTAGGCCTCCATCGTGGTGAACTCGGGGTTGTGGGTGAGGTCCATGCCCTCGTTGCGGAAGATGCGGCCAATCTCGAACACGCGCTCAAAGCCGCCGACGATGCAGCGCTTGAGATGCAGCTCGGTAGCAATGCGCAGATAGCACTCCTGGTCGAGCGCGTTGAAGTGCGTGATGAACGGCTTAGCCGTGGCGCCGCCCTGGATAGTCTGCAGGATGGGGGTCTCGACTTCCATGTAGCCGTCGGACTCCATGAAGCGGCGGAAGGTGGAGAGAATCTGCGAACGCTTGCGGAAGTCTCGCGGACATCGTCGTTGGCGATCAGGTCGACGTAGCGCTGACGATAACGGGTCTCCTTGTCGGAAAGACCGTGGAACTTCTCGGGCAGCGGACGAACGGCCTTGGCAAGCAGGGTCGCGCTCTTAGGGGCAACGGAGAGCTGGCCGCGCTGGGTGCGCACAACCACGCCGGTCACGCCCAGGATGTCGCCCAGGTCGAGGGACTTGAGCGTATTCCATGCAGCCTCGTCCATGTCGTTGATGCGGCAGAACAGCTGAATCTCGGCAGTCGCATCGCGCACGACGATGAACATGATCTTGCCCTGACCGCGCTTGGCGACCACGCGGCCGGCGATCTTCACGACGTCCTCGGTGTCCTCGCCATCGGCAAGCTCGGCGTACTTAGCTCGATATCGGCAACGTAGTCCTCAAGCTCAGAGTGCTCGGGATAGGGGTTCTGGCCCGCCTCGAACAGGGCGGCGCGCTTGGCCAGGCGGGTGGCGCGCTCGTCGTTGAGCGTCGATGCCTGATCTGCGGCGTTCTGGTTCTCTGCCATAAGTTAGCTCCTCAAACTAAAACGCTCCCCAGGATTCGGTCCCAGGGAGCGAAAACATACCTTTACGCGGGACCGTGGTCTAGCGTGCAATCTTGGCGATGGTGTAGACGCGAGTCTTGCCGGAAGGCGTAACGACCTCGACGGAGTCGCCCTCGCCGTGACCGATGATGGCGTGGCCGACCGGAGACTCGTTGGAAATCTTGTGCTCGAGCGAGTTGGTCTCGGTGGTACCGACGAGCGTGACTTCCATGACCTCACCGTTGGGATCAATCAGAGAAACGGTGGAACCGATGGAGACGGTCAGATCACCTGTGGTGGCAGCAACCTGAGCGTTGGCAAGGATGGCCTGGATCTCGGCAATACGAGCGGCGTTCTGGGCCTGCTTGTCCTTGGCGGCATCGTACTCGGAGTTCTCCGAAAGGTCGCCGAACGCGCGGGCTTCCTTGATGTCCTCGACGATCTCCTTGGCGTAATCGCCCTCACGCCAAGCGAGCTCCTCGACGAGCTTCTGGCGGCCCTCAGCGGTCAGTACGATCTGGCTTGCGTCCATACGGATATCTCCCCAACTCTGATCAAACAATCAACTGTCAACAAAACGAAAAAGACCGGCTAGCCTGCGGGCAAGCCGGTCAGGTGCTCACCCCAAAGGGATGGGACTACTCTGCGTCCGCGTCGCTGTCCTCTGCCTGCTTCTTCTTGGCAGCAGCGAGCTTGGCCTCGAGCTCAGCGATCTCCTTGTCCTCCTCGGACTGCTCGACCACGACCTCCTCGGCCTGCTTGGTCTCGGCCTTATCGTCGCCCTCCATACCCTCGCGGATATTCTTGACGGTAGAGCCGAGGGACTTGCCGAGCTTCGGCAGGTTCTTGGGCCCGAAGATAATCAGGACAACGACGAGAATAATGATGAGCTCAGGAGCCCTCAGTCCAAACATGTAGACCTCCACAATACAGCGAGACAAGCTCGAATGAGTATACCGCGGGTATCGCGGTATCACAACAATAGCTAAAAAAAGGGACCGCAAGAAGCGGTCCCTCCTCATGCTCTGGTCGGGTTGACTGGATTTGAACCAGCGACCCCTGCGTCCCGAACGCAGTGCTCTACCAAACTGAGCCACAACCCGTTAGCTCGACTATAGTAACAAAGATTTCCGTCGTGTGCTAGAGAAATTTTTACTTCTTTGGCACTTCGATGCGAACCGTGTTGGGAATGAGCTCCGTCGCGCAGGACCACCAGCCGTTTTGCAGGGCAGCGTCGGCAAGCCTTTCGGCCGTGGCGGCGGTGTCGCAAATGGCAAATGAGCAGGCACCCGATCCGCACACATCTACAGCAACGGTGCCGTCCTGTTTACGCAGCCAATCGAGAACCGTTTGAATCTGCGGCTCCATCTGTGCGGAAATGACACCTAGGTTGTTATGGATGAGCGCATATGCCGTCTCGGCATCACCAGCATGCAAGGCAGAAGCTATCGCGCCGGGCTTGTCTGCAGGCACCGGAGCCTCGTCAAAACGTCGATAGGCTTCAATTGTTGAAACGCTTGCCTCGCGCGGCTTGACCAACACGACGGGCGTTGCGGGCAGCGCGGGATACTCAGTTGCCAGCACGTCTCCCCCACCTACGTAGAACGCAAGGCTCGCGTGCAAAAAGAACGGGACGTCAGCACCAATACCCCGCGCAATGTCGTCGAGCGCGGGGTCGGTGCGATCAATTCCCCAGAGCTCCGCCAAGGCGACAATGACCGCGGCCGCGTCCGTCGAGGGGCCGCCCAAGCCGGCGCACAATGGAATGCGCTTCTCAATCGTCACGCAGATGTTTGCCTCGCAACCATAATGCTCGGCCATAGCAACCGCAGCCCGATACGCCGTATTCTTTTGCATGGGAAAATCTGATGCCGGAACCGTCTGGACGGTCAGCGCCTGCGCCGGCGCGACCGTCACGGAATCGGAAAGACCGACGGCTGCCATCAGGGAATCGACCTGTGGTAGCCGCGGTCATCGCGCTCGGTATGAACCCCCAGGTAGAGGTTAATCTTTGCCGGCGCGGAAAGAGTCAGGGACCGATCGGTCACCGTTAGTGCTCCTCGAGCTGATTGCCGAGCGGGGTAAAAATGTGCTCACCGCTCTCGGGGTCGAACAGCTCGACCTGCCCGGTGAGGACATCGATATACTGGTAGGACTGACGCGACTTGCGGCCGCGACGTTCGTCAACCTCGACGATAAAGACGGCGGGGTGGACGCTCTTGATGGTGCCCATGCGCTCGACGACGCGGGTGCGGCCCATGTTGGCCTTCACCTTGACGCGATCGCCCACCATATCGGTCAGCTTCTCGTGGATGTCGTCGACGTGATTGACTTCCATCTCTTCCATGAACAGGGCCTCCAGAAGGTGCAATTCAAAAAGGGGATAATACCCCTAAGATAGACAAAACTCTAATACTATAGCACCCTGTTGCGACCACGCGCAAGTAGCTAATTTGGCTACTTACAGATTGTCGGTATCGAGGACGATGGTGAATGGGCCGTCGTTGACGAGGTCGACTTTCATATCGGCGCCAAAGATGCCATGCGCCACGTGTTCGACATCTTGACGAACGAGCGTCAGGAAGTACTCGTAGAGCTCGTTGGCGACATCGGGGGCGCCGGCATCCGTAAACGATGGGCGGCGGCCGTGACGGCAATCGGCGAACAGCGTGAACTGCGACACTACGAGAACCTCGCCGTCGACATCGGCAAGTGCAGGTTGGTCTTGCCGTTCTCGTCCTCGTTAATGCGCAAGCCGCGGAGCTTGCCCCACAGCTTATCGGCCTCGGCGCGCGTGTCGCCGTGGCCCACGCCCAGCAGCACCAGATAGCCGCGCCCAATTTTGCCCACGCACTCGCCGTCGACCGTCACGCCGACGTGAGTACGCGCTGCACCACCGCACGCACGGCCTACTCCTCGCCCGTCAGTTTGGCGGACAGATGCTCGAGCGCGTGGAAACGATGGCTGATGGCGTTCTTCTCGTCCGCCGTCAGCTCGGCCATGGTCTTGCCCGGCGTGTCGACCGGCAGGAACAGCGGTCATAGCCAAGCCGTGATCGCCGCGGCCTCGTGTGCGATAACGCCCTCGCAGGCGCCCTCGCCATAGGTGACCAGACCATCCGTGTCGATAAGCGCAACGACGCTCATAAAGCGCGCGGTGCGGTCCTCGTCCGCCACGCCTTCCAGGTTAACGAGAAGCTTGGCGTTGTTGGCGGCATCGTCTCCGTGCACGCCCGCATAGCGCGCGCTATACACGCCCGGCTCGCCGTCAAGCGCGTCGACGACCAAGCCAGAATCGTCGGCGATGGCCATGAGCCCCGTCTCTTCGACGGCAGCCTGCGCCTTGATGATGGCGTTCTCCAAAAACGTCGTGCCGTTTTCCTCGGGGTCCTCAAAATCGCCCAGCTGGCCGAGCGCCACAAAGCGAACCTCGGGCATGACCTTGCCTAAAATGGCCTCGATCTCGGTGAGCTTATGGGCGTTGCCCGTTGCCACGACAATGGTCGCCGCCGGGTCGAGGGTGTCGATGTCGATCTTCTCAAGTGCCATGAGTGGTCTCCTTGTCTCTATAGCAATGCCGCGCCGAGGGCGACGAGGGCCTCCGCCTCTCCCCTCTCAATCAACGGCAGTCTTATACTTCGACGTTTTCCCAGATAAAACCTGCCAAAATAAACCTGTCCCTTTTTGGCAGGTTAGGCGATGGCTTGGCGCTGAAGCTCGATGAGCTCGGCGATGCCTTTGTCGCCCAGGTCGAGCAGGGCGTTGAGGCGCTTACGGTCAAAGGCGCCTGCTCGCCAGTGCCCTGGAGCTCGATCATCTCACCGGTGTCGGTGGCGACGAGGTTCATGTCGACTTCGGCATGGCTGTCCTCGGAATAATCGAGGTCAAGCAGCGTATTGCCGTCGACAACGCCCATGGAGATTGCAGCCACCTGGCCGGTAAGCGGGATGCGCTCGATCTTGCCCGCCTCGACCCACATGGCGAGGGCGTCGTGCAGCGCCACCCAGCGCCGGTGATGCTCGCTGTACGCGTGCCGCCATCGGCCTGAATCACATCGCAGTCGACGGTGACGGTGTACTCGCCGAGCGCCTTCATGTTGACGACGGTACGCAGGCTGCGGCCAATGAGGCGCTCGATCTCCATGGAGCGACCCTTGCGGTTGGCGTGCTCGCGCTTGCAGCGCTTGCCGGTCGACGCCGGCAGCATGGCGTATTCCGCGGTCACCCAGCCGACCTTAGCTCCCTTTCGCCAGCCCGGCACGCCCTCCTCGATTGTGGCGGCGCACAACACGCGCGTGTCACCGAACTCGGCAAAACACGAGCCGTGGGCGTGCTTCATGACGCCACGGGTGAGCTTAACGGGGCGCAACTCGTTGGCGGCGCGACCGTTGGCGCGGTTGACCTGCATGTACTCCATAGAAAAATCCTTTCGGCAAAAGGTGTGGCGAAGGCTCTGACGGCGGCCTTACATCTATTTCAGCTCATCGATATCGATATGCTCAATGCTCTTGAGCGGCTGACCAAAGATAAAGCTGCCCGCCACCGCAAACTCGGCAATGTTATCGGCCGTCGTGGCAAAACGATGCTGCGGCTCGGCGGCGACGCCCGCCAGCTGCTCGCGGCGCGTGAGGATATCGGTCAGCTCGCGCGTGGTCTCCTCGGCGGAACTCACGACGCGTACCCCAGGCCCCAGCGCATGGCGGATAGGTCCCACCAACAGCGGAAAATGCGTACAGCCGAGCACCACGTATCGATACCGTGGTCGCGCAGTGGCTCAACCGTGGCACCCACCAGCGCACGCACGGCAGGCGTATCGAAGATGTCCTCGTTCTCAAGCCACTGCTCTTGCAGATGCGCACCCGAGGCGAGCTCGTGTTCGACAACCTCGACAAAGCTCGAGGCGGGGCAGCCGTATACGTCGACGCCGGCATCTAGGTCCTGAATGGCGCGCGTGTAAGCGCCCGAGCGAATGGTGAGTTGGTGGCGAGCACGCCCACGCGACGCGTGCGGGTGCTGTTGATTGCCGCACGGGCACCCGGCGCGATCACGCCGATCACGGGAACGTCGAGCACCTGCTGGGCCAGACGCAAGGCCGCAGCTGTCGCCGTGTTGCAGGCGATGACCATAATCTTGACGTCGTGCTTCGACAGCCAACGGCCCGCCTGCAACGCAAACGAGCGCACCTCATCCTCGGTGCGCGTGCCGTAGGGGCAGCGTTTGGTGTCGCCGAAGTAGTAGACGGACTCGCGCGGCAGCACCGTCGCGATGGCGCGCGCAACCGTCAGACCGCCCAAACCAGAATCGAACACGCCAATCGGGCGCGTGTCGCCTGTCGGATTCTCGATATCGGACATTACCTCACCAGTCTCTCTCGAAAAGACATGTCCAAGTGCGGCGACGCCGCGCTACGAACGCGCCGCGACCAGCAGCTCTGCCGTCGCCGCCCAACCGTCGACAATTTTGCCGCGCGTAACGAAAGCTTCTCGCAAGCAGCCAGGAACTCGGGCGCACCGGCGCTCGTCAGGCCATTCTCGACCAGGCAGAACGTGCCCACGTGATCGGCCATGTAGAAGTCGGACTCGGAATCGCCGAGCGCGAGCGTCTCCTCGCGCTCGATCCCCAGGTGCTCGCAGAAGCGCGCGATGGCAACGCCCTTGTTGAGGCCGGCGGGATTGATGTTAAACGCGCGACCGTCCTCGACGCGATCGAGCTCGAGCGTCGTCGGCTTGGACAGATGCGTCAGGTGACCGTTACAGGCCCACACCAGGCCGCAGCCGGCCTCGTCCAGGATGGCCTGGACCTCATTGTCGGGCACATCGCCGCGCATGCCGACGGTGACCTCGCGGTACTTGTAGCCGGTCGACATGTCGTTGTGATACTCGATCTTGTGCGGCCAGCGGGCAAGAATCTTCTCGCACACGCCGGTCTGCTCGATCACCTGGTGCGGAGTAAGGCCGCAGGCGGGGTCGTAAGGCATGTCGCCAGTCAGATACTCCCAATCGTTGGCTTTGAGGTCGTACATGACCAGGCCGCCCATCTCACCAATGTAGGAGTTGAGGCCGAGCACGCGCGCGTCCTCGTGGATCATGGTACGGTTGCGGCCCGAGGTGGGAACCACCTGAATGCCAGACGCGAGCGAGCGCCACGACGGCCTCGACGAGTTTGGTCGAGGGGTTGTCGTCGTTGTCGCGCAGCACGCACGAGCCGGGCGCGAGCATCGTGCATCCAGGTCGGTAAAGACGTACTTGACCTTGGCCAAGCGCTCGCGCATCTCGCCCGAAAGCTCGGCAACGGTCGGCAAGGTGTTGTGGGACATGGTTACTCCGTTTACGTAGAAGGGTTTGGACTTGGACGGCATGTTTTGATTGAGGGAACACGCTTATGGCGACAGCGCACTCAGGCGCCGCCGCCATCATGGTTCATTAGTCAAACTGGGTAACATCGATCAGGCGATTGGCCAGCGAAAGGTCGCTCTCGATGGGCACGAACTCGTCGCCCACGTGCATGAGCTCCTCGTCACCCTTTGCCAGCAGCAAGACAATGGTGGGAGCATCGGGGTTGACGTACTCCTCGCGCGCCGCCTTGAACGCCGCATGCACAGCGGCTTCGCGGTCGAGGATGATCTTGTTCGGCGTATCGTCGGGAACATGCTCGGCAAGCTCGCGACAGACTTCATCGGGTCCTCGTGAGCTGGATCCTCGTTCGTAAAGATCATCAGGTCGGAATACGGTGCGGCCTCGCGTGGCAATTGCTCGCGGCGCTCCTGCGCCTTGCCGCCGGCGGCGCCAAACAGCGCAATGACGGGGCTAGCGGGAAACGCGCGCTTGACCGACGAGAAAAGCGAACGGAACGAAAGCTGGTTGTGCGCATAGTCAACGACGCAGATCACGCGGCCGTCCTTCGACTCCACGACCTCCATGCGGCCCGGCACACGCAGTTTGGAGAGGCCCTTCTTGATAGCCTCGATACCGATGCCGATCTCGCGCGCAGCGGCGATAGCGACCAGCGCGTTTTCCACGTTAAAGTCGCCCGCGATACCCAGCAGGACCTTCTCCCCCGCCTCGGCTCGTCGGCGCTCATGCCGTGCAAGTTGAACTCGATGTTAAAGCCGAGCATGCGGACATCGCTCGCCCACAGGCTTGCCTCGGGATGCTCGACGCCAACGGTCACCAAGCGCTCGGCCGTCGACGCTGCCTCTAGCACACGGTCAACCTCATCGGTGCCCAGATTCACCACGGCGGTCTTTGCCTGGTCAAAGATCCTAAGCTTGCTCTCAAAATAATCCTCAAACGTGGGGTGTTCGATCGGCGAGATGTGGTCGCGGCCGATGTTGAGGAAGCACGCCACGTCAAACGGCAGATTCTCGACGCGTTGGTACTTGAGCGCCTGGCTCGAGACCTCCATGACCATGGACTGGCGACCGGACGTGCGGCAGTTGGCGATATGGCGCCAAACCTCGGGGGCCTCGGGCGTGGTGTTGGTGCTCTCGTAGCACTCGATACCATCGTCGGTACTCACCGAGCCGATCATGCCGCAGGACTCGCCCGCCGCCTTGATGATGGACTGGAGCATAAAAGCGGCCGTGGTCTTTCCCTTGGTGCCGGTGATGCCCACGATCTTGACGTCGTGGTCGGGACGGTCGTAGACTCCGGCGGCAACAGGGCCATGGCCGTGCGAACACTATCAACAACCAGCATCGCAGCACCGCTCTCCTGCGCCAGCGGCTCCAGAGACTCGACCAGCGACTCCTCGCACACAAATGCGACGCGCCCGCATCGAGCGCCATGCTCAAAAACGCGGGCTTAAAGGCAGCACCTTTGCAAAAGAATACGTCACCTGCCGAGACCGCGCGCGAATCAAACGAGCAGCCGGTCACGGCGCGCTCGTCAACCTGCTCTGATGCGCGCAGCTCGCCGCACACATCGAGAAGCTTGGCAAGCGTATCGACGTGGTCACGGTCGCGGAATCCGAATGGTGCATCTTTCACCTTTCTCAGCCATTTGGCAGGGACGGTTTTATAGTAACTGAAACGCACCCACGCAAAAACGGCTCCCGGAGGAGCCGTTACGCGCAGGCGTTCGTAAGCCGAGGCTAGGCAGCCTGAACAGCGGGCTGGTCCTCGTCGATAAAGAAGCGCTTGTACCACACTAGGAACACGAGCGGCGTATAGATCTTGCGCTGGAAATCGCCCTTGCCCGCAAAGTGCAGATCGAGCAGGTGCATGAGCTCGTCGGTATTGAAGAACTCGCTTGCCCACGGCGCGGTGAAGTACTCCTTGACATAGTCGTACCACTTTTGCTCGCGCAGCCAGTAGACAATCGGCACCGGGAAGCCCACCTTGGGACGGGTGGCCCACTCATCGGGCAGCGACTTGTTGGCAGCGTGGCGGAGTACCTGCTTGTTGCCGTTCTCGTTGATGCGGTAGCGATCGGGAATGTGCTCGGCGAACTCCATGACTTTGCGGTCCAGGAAGGGCACGCGCAGCTCCAGCGAGTGCGCCATGCACATCTTGTCGGCCTTGAGCAGAATGTCGCCCGGGAGCCACATGTTCATGTCCAGGTACTGCTTCTTGACCAGTTCGGGCTGACCCTTCACGCGTGCGTAGATGGGTGCAGCGAGCTCAAAGGCGCCATCGCCGGTGTTGTACTCGGGCTTGAGCACGCCGTCGACCTCGCGCTCCGGCCATACCAGAGCCTGTCCCAGGAACGACTTCTCGGGGATCTCGGCACCCTTGACCAGGAAGTTATGTCCCTTGAAGTACGGCATATGCAGCGCCAGGTTACCGAGCGCGCGACGGATGGGCAGCGGCACCATCTTTTTGTACTTGCGCACCGGGACCGTGTCCTCGTAGTAGCGTAGCCGCCAAAGAGCTCGTCGGCGCCTTCGCCCGAAAGCACGACGGTAACGTCCTTGCGGGCCATCTCGGCCAAGAACCACAGCGGCACGGAAGACAGGTTGGACTGCGGCTCGTCCATGTGATACTGGATGTCCTCGAGCGCACCGAAGAACTCGTCGGCGGTAATCATCTTGCGAACGTTCTCGACGCCGAGCTTATCGGAAAGTTCCTTGGCGTAGTTGGTCTCGTTGAAGTTCTTGTAGTCAAAGCCCACCGAGAAGGTCTTGTCGGGCATGAGGCAAGCGGCGATGTAGCTGGAGTCGACGCCACCGGAGAGGAACGACGCGACCTTGACGTCGGCGATGCGATGGGCCTCGACACTCTCGTGCACGACCTCGTCCAGCTCATCGACATACTCTTCGAACGGCTTCTCGACGGCAGAGTAATCGCAATCCCAGTAGCGCTCGATGTTCATCTTGCCGGTCGGGATATCGACGGTAAAGTAGTGCGCCGGCGGCAGCTTGTAGACACCCTCGAAGAAGGTCTCCTCAGTCGCCGAATACTGCAGCGTCATGTACGGACGCAGAGCCTTTTTGTTGACCGCCTTGTGGAAGTGCGGGTAGTCCAGGAAGCTCTTGATCTCGGAACCAAAGAGCACGCCCGGAGCGCCGTCGCCCGCATCGGCCATGGATAGTAGTAGAGCGGCTTGATGCCAAAGATGTCGCGGGCGCCAAAAAGCTTGTTCTTCTTTTTGTCCCAGATGACGAAGGCGTACATACCGCGCAGACGATCGAGTACGGCCTCGCCCCACTCCTCGTAGCCGTGCAGGAGGCTCTCGGTGTCGGCGCCGCAGTGGAACTTGTAGCCCTTGGCCTCGAGCTCGGAACGGAGTTCTTGGAAGTTGTAGATCTCGCCGTTGAAGACAATGACGACGCTGCCGTCCTCATTGGCCATGGGCTGAGCGCCGGCCTCGGTCAGGTCGAGGATCGACAGGCGGCGGAAGCCCAGGGCAACGCGGCCGTCGATAAACTGACCGCCCATGTCGGGACCGCGATGGACGATGCGGTCCATCATCTTGGTGAGCACCTCGGATTGGTTATCCGTCCCACCGACAAAACCGACAAAACCGCACATATACTATCCCCTCTGCTGTTGCTGGGCATCAAATCGAATCAGTAGCTTTTGAGTATACCCGAGGGCGTAAAGAGGGGCGGAATGTTCAGGCAATCTCAACTGAATCAGCTCCGCTGTGACACGCGCCGGTTACCTTTAATGGATATGAGGTGAATGGGGCGATTGTTTTGCTATACTCTCTCCGCACGGGCGATTGGCGCAACGGTTAGCGCAGGTGCTTTACACGCACAAGGCTGGGGTTCGAATCCCTCATCGCCCACCATTGAATTGGAAACGGTCCTCGCAAGGGGACCGTTTTTGTTTGGGCCCAGCGCATGGGATTCGAACCCGAAAGGGTGCGGAGCTGAGGAAACGCGAAGCGTTTTCCAGCGCAGCACGCGAGGGCCGTAGGCCGAAGCGAAAGCGGGCGGCGTCAGCCGCACGCGACATCCCTCATCGCCCACCACTGATTTGATAGGCTCCCAGCAATGGGAGCCTTTCTTTTTTGGGCCCAGCGCATGGGATTCGAACCCGCCAGCACATCTGTCACAAAGGCCGTGGCCAAATAATGGCAAAAATGAGTACTGCTACTTTGCTTGCAACATATAAACAGATAGTGTTTGCTTAGGTTACGCAACATATGTCCATTATAAGACTAACAGTCAGATCAAAATCGTGTATTCATCGCCATTTCGACTTGCCATCTGCCTTATTAGTCCAAAATTGCTGCTACCAAATCGGTAACAGTACTCATATTTGATGTTTTTTGACCAGCAGGTCTCCCTGCCTTAGCAAATCTAAGGCAAAACGGGCTCCAGACCGCTGAATCATGCCGCATAGGGCACGTCCGCAGTCCGGAACTCGGTCCAAATTGAGTTATTGCGCCGCGTTAGCCCAAAACACCCGACAGGATCTCGATCAGACTGTCCACGTCGGCTTCCTCGCAGACGAGTGGCGGCAGGAAACGCAGCGTATGCGCACCCGTAGCGTTGATCACGGCACCGGCGGCCAGCGCGCGGGCAACAACACCATGCGCGTCGCCCGCGGCATCATCCAAATCACAGCCGAGCATCAAGCCGCGACCACGTACCTCGGTCACGTGCGGCAGCTTGGCGAGCTTTGCCTCCATATAGCACCCACCTTGCAGCATGCTCGGCATAATCGCCACGCACAAGCGCGGAGAGCGTCGCGGCACACGCCGCGATGGCCAAGCAGCTACCGCCAAAGGTCGAGCCGTGGTCGCCCGGCTTAAACACGTCGCAATCTCCTTCTTCGCCACGACGGCACCCATGGGCACGCCATCAGCAATGCCCTTGGCAAGGCTCATGATGTCGGGCTCCACGCCATAGGTCTGGAACGCAAACGGCTTGCCGGAGCGGAAGATGCCGCACTGGACCTCGTCGGCGATAAGCACGGCGCCCACTTCGTGTGCCAGGTCGCGCGCCGTAGCCATAAACTCCTCGGTCATGGGATGCACACCGCTCTCACCCTGGATCGGCTCGAGCATCACGGCACAAATTTCGCTCCCCAGCTGCTTAAAGATCGCACGCAGCTCATCCACATCGTTGGGCGTGCAGGCCACAAAGCCACCCGGCAGCGGGCGGAAGCTGTCCTGCAGCCAATCCTGCATGGTGGCGGCAATGGTCTCGAGCGTACGGCCGTGGAAGCCGCCGCGCATGCACACGATGGTGTTGCCGCCATTACCGGCACGCTTGGCGTACAGGCGCGCGAGCTTCATCGAGCCTCGTTGGCCTCGGCGCCAGAGTTGGCAAAGAAGGTCTCCCAAACCTGCTCATCCGCAGCCGGGGCACCAAGAGCAGCTGCCGTGGTCTCATCGCCGGCGGCAATGGCATCGGCAAGCACGCGCGCACCATCTACGTCGTCGTTAGCAAGCTTGGACAGCAGCGCCGCGACCTGTCCGCGCTGCTCAATGTAGAAGTAATTGGAGACATGCATGAGCTTTTTGGTCTGTGCCTCGAGCGCCGAGAGCACAGCCGGGTCGCCATGACCTAGGCTGCACACGCCGATGCCGGCAAGAAAGTCGAGGTACTCACGGCCATCGTCGCCGGTGAGCTTCATGCCGTGACCCTCGACAAACTCGACCGGAGAGCGGCCAAAGGTATGCATAACGTAATGGGATTCAAGCGATTGCTGAGCTGCAAGTGACATGGGATGCCTTTCGTTGAGCGCCGGACGGCGCAGGCCTATGGGTGTAGGAATGGGGCGGCTGAGGGTCAGCTAGACCGTCTGAAGCTTCTCGACCTCGTCAAGATTCTCGGTCAGACGCGCAGCAAACGTCGAAAGCGGATGCGGATGCGTATCGAACTCGTAAGCCGTCTCGGTGGAATGGATCACGGTACCGACGCCGGCATCGGTCAGCAGCTCCAGCAGCAGCGAATGCGGCGTGGTGCCGTTGATGATGTGAGCGCGAAATACGCCGCCGGCAAGCGCATCGACGGCCGCGCGCAGCTTGGGAATCATGCCCTTATCGACCTCGCCGCCGTAGAGCATTTCGTTAACCTCGTCGAGTGTTAGGTTGGAGATGAGTGAGTCTTTATCGCTAAAGTCCTTGTACAGGCCGTCGACGTCGGTCAAAAAGATCGCCTTGTGCGCGTGGAGCGCTGCCGCAACGGCACCGGCGGCGGTATCGGCGTTGATGTTGAAGAAACCGCCGTCCTCCCCCGCCGCGACGGTAGCGATAACGGGGATGTACTCGCTATCGAGTAAGCGCTCGATATAGTCGGTGTTAACGTGCGTCACTTTGCCCACGCGACCGAGCTCGGGGTCGAGCGGCTCGGCGATGAGCGTGCCAGCATCGCTGCCCGACACGCCCACGGCCAGGTTGCCGTGGTGGTTGATGGCGGCAACCAGCTCCTGGTTAACCTTGCCGCCCAGCACCTCGCGCACGATATCCATAGTCGCCGGCGTGGTCACGCGCTGGCCGTTCTTAAACTCGACGGGGATGTCGTAGTGGCTCAGCGCCTCGTTGATGGCCTTGCCGCCACGTGCACGATAACAGGGCGCATGCCGATGATCTTGAGCAGCACGATGTCGCTCATCACGTCGCGGCGCAGCTGCTCATCAACCATGGCGCTCCGCCATATTTGATAACAACCGTCTTACCGGTCAGGTTCTTAATCCACGGCAGCGCTTCGAACAGCAGCTGCGCGGTTGCTTCGTTGGATTCGTTCGAACGACAATCGCGTGCGAATTTCATAATCTGCCTCGTCTTTCGTATCGTTATCGCGCCGTGCTCCGCTGTCCGCAATCGCGGCAAGATGCGCAGCGTGCCTGGAATCTAGGAACGGTAGTCGCCGTTAATGGAGATGTACTCATGCGTGAGGTCGCAGGTCCACACGGTCGTTGCCGCGTCGCCTGCGCCCAGGTCGGCCGAGATCACGATCTCGGGCGCCTCGAAACGTCGTAGAGCCTCGTCCTCGTCAAAGGGAACAGTCAGACCATCGCGACAGACAGGCATGCCCATCATGTCGATGGAAACGTCTTCCTGATTAAACTTCACGCCGCACTTGCCAAGCGCCATAGCAACGCGGCCCCAGTTGCAGTCGTGGCCGGCGATGCAGGTCTTAACGAGCGGCGAGTTGGCAACGGCACGGGCGGCGATATCGGCCTCCTCGTCGTTCACGGCGCCGGTAACGTTGACCGTAACAAGCTTAGATGCGCCCTCACCATCGGCGGCGATATTGCGCGCCAGGCTCTCGCACACCTCGTGCACGGCAAATGCCAACTCGTCAAAGGCATCGGAGCCCTCGACGATAGGCTCGGCATCTGCGGCAGCGGCGCCGGAGGCAAGCATGATGCAGGTGTCGTTGGTCGAGGTGTCGGAATCGACCGTTACCTTGTTAAAGGTCTGCTTGACGGTCGAGAGCAGCAGGGCATGAAGTGCCGCAGGCTCGACGGGGGCATCGGTGGTGATAACTGCGATCATGGTGGCCATGTTGGGCATGATCATACCCGAGCCTTGCACATTCCGCCTACCGTATAGACATTGCCCGCATGACCCGCAGCCTCACTGACGTAGGATACGGCGTACTCCTTGGAGTGCGTGTCGGTCGTCATGATGGCGCGAGCGGCATCGGCGCCACCGTGGGCGGAGAGCGCCTCGTAGGCAGCAGGAATGGCGGTCTCAAACGTGTCGATCGACAGAATCTGGCCAATCACACCCGTGGAGGCAACCAGAATCTGCTGGGGCTCGCAGCCGATGACCTGCGAGGCGATGTTGCACGTCTCGCGCGCGCAGGCAAGGCCCGTCTCGCCCGTGGCGGCATTCGCGTTGCCGGAGTTGATTGAAACGCCGGCGATGATGCCATAGCCCTTGCCCACACCGCCCAGGTTGGCGCGGCTCACCTGCACAGGCGCTGCGCAAAAGCGATTGGTCGTAAACACGCCGGCACCGGGACAGGGTTTATCGGGCACGACGAGCGCGTAATCCAAGCGCTCGGGATTCTTGCGAAAACCCGCATGAATACCCGCGGCCTTAAAGCCGGCCGCTACCGTAATGCCACCCTCGACGGCACGAATCTTGATATCGAACTGCTCTGTATTCATCGTCCTTACGACTCCTTATATCAAACAAAAAACGGACATCGGTTGGTGCGCCATGCCAGTCGTGATCATGAGACCAGCTTAAGAGTGGCGCCCCACTCGATGCCCGACTACCAAATCGTTAACAATCGAATGTGCTACACCGGGCACGCCACTGTGGGCAAGCCTCGTCGCTCGTCAAAGCCAAAGACGATATTGGCGCATTGGACTGCTTGGCCCGCAGCGCCCTTGCACAGATTGTCGATGGCGCCCCGTCGCCACCAGCACGCCCGCGCGCTTGTTGAGCGCGAGGCCAATCTGGGCGGCGTTGGTGCCGACG
>ENA-OQHA01000437-OQHA01000437.1-human-gut-metagenome-genome-assembly--contig:-NODE-437-length-20997-cov-2.494633_pt1 | contig 20997 bp, 21 predicted proteins | sample MGYA00242558_ERZ504707 | MGnify/ENA primary metagenome ERZ504707 (study PRJEB26092, sample SAMD00036197) | human gut metagenome | host: Homo sapiens | study: EMG produced TPA metagenomics assembly of...
TATGTTCCAGGTCCGGACTGGCCAAGTGGCGGCGTGATCGTTGGGCGGTGAACGGCATTCGTGAGGCGTATGAGACCGGACGTGGCGCGTTGACCACGCGTTCAGTGACGCATATCGAAAATGTGACGGCCCGTAAGAAAGCCATCGTCGTGACGGAACTGCCGTTCATGGTGGGGCCCGAACGAGTGCTGGAACGTATTTCCGAGGGCGTGAAGAATCGCAAGCTGGAAGGTATTTCCGGGGCGATCGACTTGACGGATCGTCATAACGGCACTCGTCTTGTCATTGAAATCAAAACCGGTTTCGATCCGAACGCCGTGCTTGCGCAACTGCTCAAGCACACGCCGTTGCAAGACAATTTCACTATCAACAATGTGGCGTTGGTCAACGGCGCCCGCACACCATGGGTTTGAAGGAAATGCTTCAGGTGTGGGTGGACCATCGTCGTGTGGTGATTCGCCGTCGTAGCGAATTCCGTAAGAAGAAGGCGTTGGAGCGTCTGCATTTGGTCGAAGGCTTCTGCTTGCGATGGTCGACATTGACGAAGTGATTCAGGTGATTCGTTCGTCTGACGATGCTGATGCCGCAAAGACGAAGCTCATCAAGGTGTTTGATCTGGATGAGATTCAGGCACAGTACATTCTTGACTTGCGTCTGCGTCGTCTGACGAAAATGAGCCGCATCGAGCTTGAGTCGGAACGTGACGATTTGAAGCAACGTATCGAAGAGTTGGATCGTATTCTCGCTTCCGCCGAAGCGCTCGACAATGTGGTGATCTCCGAAATGGATGAGGCCGTCGCCACGTATGGCACGCCTCGTCGAACCGTATTGCTGGATGAGGATGCCGATGGTAAGCTTGTGCCTGTTGTGGCGCATGGTGATGATGGCGTGTCCGCTTCGGCTATGGCCGCAGCCGTGCCGCCGCAACGGTCTCTTCCGCAGCAGCTGATGTTGCCGCAGCCGCTAAGGCAGCGACGAAGGCCGGTGAAGACAATGCGGCCGCTGTGGCATTGCAGATTGACGACGAACCATGTGCGGTGATGCTGTCGGCCACGGGTTTGATCGCGCGAACCTCCGAAGATGCGTTGGAACGTTGGGAGAATCGTTCTTCTGCCGACAAACGTGTGAAGGACGATCAGATTATTTCGATTTTCCCTACCACCACACGTTCCTCATATGGTTTGATCACATCTGCCGGCCGTCTGATTGTGGCGCATGTCGTGGAGTTGCCGGTTGTGTCTGCGGATGGTCCGCTCCATGTGACTGGCGGCGTCCATGCCGAAGAGTTGATCGGTATGACGGAAAATACCGATCCGATTCGCGGCGAACGCGTGATTGCTGCGATTGCCATGCCAACTGCCGATGATTCCGGTGATCATGCCGCAGAACCTGCTCCTCTTGCATTGGGCACGCGTAATGGCGTGATCAAGCGTTGGAATCGTGAGTCGCCCACCACGATGGATTCATGGAGCATCATCGATTTGAAGGATGACGATGAAGTGCTGGCTGCCGCTGAAGCGCGCGATGAGGATCGACTGGTGTTTGTTTCTACCGACTCGTCTTTGCTGACGTTTGATGCGAAGAACGTACGCCCTCAGGGCCGTACCGCGGGCGGCATGGCAGGTATCCGCTTGGCTGAAGGCTGCTCGGTTGCCGCGTTTGCGGTGATTCCCGCCAACAAGGTGGCTTGGAATTACGAGGAGGGAGACAATGGCCTGTTCTCCGCGTCTGGAGCCGTGGTATTGACGGTTGCCGGCGATTCCGAAGCACTGCCGGGCACGGAGAATGGTTCAGCGAAGGTAACCCCGTTGGAGATGTACCCGACAAAGGGTCGCGGTACCGGTGGCGTGCGTTCGCAGCGTTTCCTTAAGGGGCAGGATACGTTGATCCTCGCCTTCGTGGGCACATATCCGGTACATGCTTCCACGGAGGCGGTGCCGGCGTGGAATTGCCGAAGCCGGATATGCGTCGTGACGGTTCTGGTACGGAACTTTCCGCGCCAATCGCCATCGTCGGCTGACCCATTGTAATGTGACGTGCCCGCGTTTTACGAAGTTTGGAATCGTTTAGGATTCCGTTCGTAGGACGCGGGCATTGTTGTTCCTGCGTTTTCGTCCGCGCTGTCACTATGCATTAGCGATGATGATCTTTTTCAACAGTAAAGTTTCATGCCTTGCGGACTATCGACGAACCTGCGGCGTAAAGGATTTGCCGGTATTCATTGCGTGCTTTCAATGATGTTCCGTTCATTTCGCTGAAGCTGATGCTGCCGCTGGGTTGGCGCTGCAATACGTAGGCAAGTTCGGCGCATGACGGTCTTAATATTGTTTCGTCTGCGGTGAAGCTGACAATTTTATGGCTTTTTGGCACGGAGAACAGTACCGGTTCGCCTTGTTTGAGCACAATGATGGACCCGGATCTGCGTGCTGGTTTGAGGTAATCCTGTTCTGGCCAGGCGATTGCGGAACCAGTGAGATTGGCGGGATCGATCACGTCGAGCGCAACGCAGGATTGACTGTGCCATTGCGTGTCGCTGCGCAGCGCGTCGACGGTGTCTCGTTCCGCGAATTGTGCCGCGCCAAAACCTTTCACGAACATGCCTCGGACCAGTGTGCCATGTTCTTCCATTCGTTTGAGTACCGGATAGAGCGCTGAAAATCCTCCGGCAATCCGTTCCTTGTCAACCAAAGGAGCGGCAATCACGCCGTATCGGTCCAGTAATGAGTCGATGAGCGCCAGCTCACGCTCCTCTACACTTGCCGTATGCGCCATGCCAATGCCGGTATCGCTGTTTTCGAGCATGCCCGGCTCGATAACACCGTCTAGTGGTTTGTTTGGCATAACGGTTCGCCCGTCGCCACAAGATACTGCGGACCATAATCCACTCAGCGCCAATGGTGTTGGAGGACGCATGGTGACGCGTCTACGCGCGGCACGACGGGGTGCGCGAACGGTTTTGCCTCCGTGCAGAAGCGCTCGTACTGGTGCGAACGAACTGTTCGTCATTTTCCCCTGCCATACCAGTGACCATAAGGCTTCTTCGAACTGCCGCTCGCCCCATGCCGGAAAGATGATTTCGCCCGTTTCGGGGTTCACCTGCGCTTCGGCATGCTCAAGCCAGATGGTTTTTGTCACGGCTGAAAGCAGTTGAATAGGAAATGCTCCGCCACCGCTTAACGCCGTTAACACGGCATCCGGCATGGTCAACGTTTCATTATCGTTCAGCTTATCCACCGCCGATTCAGGCTGGTTGAGCAGCAAGGAACCTGCTGGATAGAAGGCGATCTCACCAGCTTCTTTGGCGTTGGATCCACTTGCTTTCGAACCGACCCACACCACATCCGACGATGAGATGAGTTCGTCGAGCATACTAGCTGATAGTCACGCACACGTGCCGGGAATACCATGGACTCCCATACCGAAGCGTTCAGGAACACGCCTTCCAACTGCTCGATGACACGCATCAGACCATCAACGCCTTCGTAGCGTTCACCTCCAACAGGGCCAACGCCCTGACGATTAAGCAGAAACGCCTGATAGACGCTCGGATCGACCGGTTTGACGGCCTTTCTGGCCTTGGCAAGAGACAATGCTCGAATACGCCGGAAAACATCCTTGTGGAGCCATTGCTGAATATCGTTCTTTTCGGAAGTCTCACCTGAATCAGTGAATCTTCCCTTGATGAGTTCTCCTCGGGCATCCAGTTCATCAAGCGCATGCACCGCCTGAGCCGCGTCAATGCCCAGTTCGGCAATCATCTTGTCAGCGGTGAATGTCCATGCGTTTTGGCGTATCTTGTTACGCGCCCGCTGATATCTTCTTCGGCGAGATCATTCCAGAATGTTCGCCCAGCAAGCTCGCCCTCCACTTGTGTAATAGCTTCGGCGTCCAACAACGATGCCATATCCGTGCTTCCTAGAAGCCGTTCGAGCACTTCCAGATCCATGGACAGCAACTGCGTGCTTCGTTCGGCTTGGGGCACGTCATACTGGTACATCACCGATCCAACGAAGCCGAACAGCATGTTCTGCGCAAACGGAGAAGGTGTTTCAGTAGTTGCCTCCGACAAAAGTATTGTTCCCGCATGCAGGCCTGTCATAATCGTGCGTAATGCCGGCAAATCATATGCGTCCTGCAGGCATTCGCGCGCAGTTTCCAACAAGAGGGGGAAGTTCTTGCAAGTACGAGCCGCATTCAACAGTTGCGCGGCCTTCAACCGCTGCTGCCAGAGAGGCACACGCTTACCGGGACGTGTGCGCGGCAGAAACAGTGATCTGCCGCACATTCGCGGAATCGAGCCATGTAAAGCACGCTTTCGCCAACTTGCGTCTCAACAGTGCGTTGCAATTCGTCCACGTCGAATAGCAACAGCTCACGTGTAGGCAAATCGCCATAACCGTCCGGCAATCGTAAAACAATGCCATCGTCGACCGCGTACACTTGACCGTCGAAACCAAACCGCTGTTTGATTCGAGTGGTGATGGCTAACGCCCAAGGCTCATGCACGCGCCTACCATATGGTGAATGGATGATGATGCGCCAATCTCCGCCTTCATCCCGGCAACGCTCCACCACGAGATCACGATCCGAAGGAATCGTACCGGTCGCTTCACATTGCTCGTCAAGCAGTTTGGCAAGATTGCTTATGGCATTATGGTCGAGACCATCTCGCTCCAAACGTTGCGCGGTCTCACGGTTGAACTGTGCTTCCAATACAGTCTGAGCCGTATTCTGATCACCATTCTTTGCTGGTTCACGCCTATGCAATCCTTGGCTGAGCTCACGCGTCAAACGCCCTTGCGCCAATCCGAAACCATAATCACGCCCATCCTGATCCCCATGCCAAAATGGCAAGCGCGCGGTGCGCCCGGGAGCAGGAACCACCACTACCCTATCTCGTGTGATCTCCTGAATCTGCCAGGTGGAAGTCCCCAAAGTGATGACATCTCCCACGCGGGATTCGTATACCATTTCCTCATCAAGCTCGCCCACTCGCCGAGGACCTGGACCAGAGCCCTCTTCTGGAAGCACCACCGCGTACATGCCACGGTCGGGTATGGTGCCGCCACTGGTCACCGCCAAGCGTTGCGCTCCTGGACGTGCGGAAATCAGCTTTGCCTCTTCGTTGTATTGCAGCGGTGGACGGAATGCGGAAAAGCTCTCACTGTTGTAGGCGCCCGTCATCATGCCGATGACAGCGTCGAACATAGACCGGTCGAGATTTTGGAAAGGTGCGGAACGACGCACAAGCTCGTACCAATCGTTCGTGGAAAGATCTTCCATGGCCGCGGCTGCGACGGTCTGCTGTGCGAGCACGTCCAGAGGTTGCGGGGCATATGCAATGGTTCTATAACCCTTCCCTCATGCATTCCATGCTGGTTGTTACGCCAATAATCTGTTGGCGGGTTATGGGGAAGAACAACGCGTGCGAGACTCCGCCGACATTGTGGTCGGCACGGCCCACTCGCTGCAATCCCGATGCGATCGACAATGGGGCGGCCACCTGAACCACGAGATCCACCGAACCCATATCGATGCCGAGTTCCAGGCTGGAAGTGGCCACCACGCAACGTAATTCGCCGCGTTTTAACTGTTCTTCGATCTGTTTACGTCTATCTTTTGACACGGACCCGTGATGAGCCATGGCAATCGCATCAATGTCTTCATGCGATTCAACCAGCATGGTGGTGGATCCCACCACCGAGTCATAGTGCCCGGCAAATTGCTCGCGGCCCTCCGGTGAGCCCAAGTCACGGTGCTCACTCAGATCAGTTGCCACCGTGCCCTGTTTCGACTCCGCATACATGTCGTTGAGCCGTGCGGTGAGCTTCTCCGCCAGTCCACGCGAGTTGACAAATATCAATGTGGTTCGGTGCCGCAACACCTCGTCGAGAATGGACCGTTCAATGACCGGCCATACCGAACCGCCTGTAGCGCTGGTGTCGAGCATATTGCGCAATGGTTCCACGGCTTTTAAATCCAGGGCCGGAACAGCGCCGGGGTTCACCACCGTTACCGGTTGCGAACCACCGAGAAACCGTGCTACTTCCTCAACGGGATTAACGGTTGCCGAAAGCCCTATGCGTTGCACTGGATGCCCAATCAACTTATCAAGGCGTTCGAGGCTGACAGCGAGGTGCGCGCCGCGTTTTGTACCTGCGACCGCATGAATCTCGTCGACGATCACCGTCTCCACGCTCGTCAATATGCTGTTCGCCTTGGAGGTGAGGCAGCAGGAATAGTGATTCCGGCGTGGTGAGAGAATATCCGGCGGATGGCTGACGATTCTTCGACGTTGTTCAGGTGTGGAGTCGCCGCTGCGCATGGCCACTTCGACATCGGGGATGGGCAGCTCCATCGCCTCATACTGCTGGGAAATTCCCTGCAATGGCAGTTCAAGGTTCTTCGCCACATCAGCGCCAAGCGCCTTCAGAGGCGAAATGTATAGCACTTTGACGCCACGCTTCGTTTTCTTGCGGGAGCCTTTCCCTGCAGCTTTTTGTTCCGCATGGCTCTTGGCTGCCGCGATTTCGCCATGAACATCCACTCCTGCGGAACGCGTCCCGCCCGCCATAAGCCGGTCAAGAGCCGAAAGGAACGCACAAAGGGTTTTACCCGACCCTGTGGGCGCCACAACGAGCACGTTCTCGCCGGAATGGATGGCCGGCCACACCTGCTGCTGGACTTCAGTGGGCCGACTGAACGCATGTTTGAACCATGCCTTGGTCGGCTCTGAAAACAGGTTCAAACATTCGTACATACGTTCGATGATCGCATTACCGCAAGACGTTACTCATCTTCGTCGGCAACCCATTCGAGCACATCTCCCGGTTGACAACATAACGTCTCGCATATGGTATCAAGCGTGGAAAACCGTATTGCCTTGGCCCGCCCGTTCTTCAACACCGAAACATTGACCGGCGTTATGCCTATAGCCTCCGCCAGCTCATTGACACTCATCTTCCTTTTGGCGAGCATCACATCAAGTTCACACGAATGGCCATATCAGATCACCGCCGCCAGTTCATCACGCTGTTCGATGGCCTGCATCAACAGCGAGCGCATCACCACCATCAACAGTTCGAACGCCGCGATCAGTAGAAGCGCCGCCACTCCGACCGCCAGCACGACGTATGGAAACATTTGCCCGTCAACCCCCATCGCAGCCATCAGAAAGCATGAAGCGACAACCAGATTTGACCGACCATCACGCGAGCACCAGCATGCCTTCAATCCCCGCATATACGAGAATGTGATTCACCCAACGCATGGCCTTGCCGGAAAAGACATCACGTTTTTCAACCAAGGTCAGCAATCTCCACAGCGGCACCAACGCGAACTCGAAGCAAGCGACAATCAGCACTGCGGCAACCGCATACAGCCAATGCATCGAGTCGCGTCGGCATACTTGGAAGCAACGCCAGCGGATGCCGCAATCGCACTGAACTGCAGTCCGAGGCAGCATATTGCAATTATCACAATCAGCACACGCAATACGCCAATCACCATGGAACGTTTCGCTGCGGAATTCGGCATGATATCCGTCTCCTTCAATCCAATAAACCTGAATATCGATAATAATCTATCGATATTGATATGCAAATCTTGTGAAAGTATGTTAGTCGATATTTTTCTATCGTTTTTCGATATGTACGATGACGTCCAACATATCTCAGAAAGGAATCATTATCATGCCGGAACCAGCCAATACTTCCCCATCGCAGACTTCGCAATCCCAACAATCATCGCCATTACCAGAAGCACAAGAAACCCAAGAAACACCAAAAACACAAGGGAGCCAGCCAACACATGAACCATCCGCGCATCAGGAGGAACAACCTTTGGCGAAACCCAAAATCACGCGGGAAGAAATAGCGCAACGCCCCTCAACAAACGCGCGGTCATCACCATTGGCGCTGCATTTCTCATCACTTTCGCATTCGACCGTCTGATCTGCAGCATACCTCCGACATGGCTTATCGGATATGAACTGCCGGTTTTCTGGATCATCTGTGCTCTTACCGTAACCGCGCTGCACTGGAAAACCGCACGAAAACAAGTTCTTGTTTGGCTTGTTTTGGGAAGCATCGTCGCCATTGGCGTGTGGAATACACTCGCTCAGTCGACTGGTGCTATTCGAGAAATGACGAGTACGCGCTCACCACGCAATTCGTTCAACCGGCGTTGCTTATGCTGCACTGTCAGCTGGTCAACGGGCGTTACGATGTTCGCCGTCCACTTCAGGTTGCCTGGAATTGGCTTACCGGCTGGTTGCAGCAGCCGTTTATTCACATTCGCGATTTTGCGGAACCGTTTTCCGTCATATTCGCAAGATTTGCAGTCGCGTCGAAGCAACGTTCGAAAGTGCGCGAAATCGGCATTGCGCTACTGATTTCCACTCCATTGCTTCTGACGATCGTACCATTGCTCATCGGAGCCGATCAAATAGTTCAATATGAAGTGCTGAACGTTTTCAGTGATTTCAACCCGATGACGATCACTCTGCACATCATGTTCATCGTGTTGCCGTGGCCTTTGCTGTTCTCACTGCTTATTGGACTCGACGATGAACCCACTTCCACGCCTCCGGAGCAACGATTCTCCCTCAGCTCGGTAACTGCGTTCGTGGTATTGGCCGTGACTTTGACTGTGTACATGCTGTTTTGCATCGTACAGATCCGGTTCCTGTTCGCAGGATTGTTCACCGATGGTTCGATCGCACTGCCAGACGGATTGACCTATAGCGAATACGCACGCGGCGGATTCTTTCAACTGCTGGCAGTCACGGCCATTAATGTGACGCTATTTGGTTTGGCGATCGCACTCGCGCCACGTACGCGCATGCTCAACGCGGCACTGGTAGCGTTGCTGGCGTTAACCGCCGTCATTCTAGCTTCGGCGGCGCTTCGGTTAGGACTGTACATCAACGCATACGGTTTGACTTGGCTGCGGTACCTTTCGGCGTCATTTATCGCCCTGCTTGCGATCGCGATTCTGCTATGCCTTATTCGCCTGAAAATACGACAACTGCCATTGGTGCAACCATGACCGCACTGCTTATCGTATGGTACGTGGCGCTCGGCTTCAGCAACCCGAACCATATATGCGAAATCTACAATGCGGCTCATGGTATCGCAATGGCAATGGCGACAACACCGTATCAGTCGATGGTCTGACCAGCGCACTTTTTACGCAGGCTCTCGTGCATGATCACCATCAGCACCAGGAAAGCCAACATGTACAGAGGGAACCACAGCACACTGATATGCTGTGCGATCAAGCCGAATACCGGCGCATGCACATCGAGCCGACGTATGCGCATGCCATTTGCATGCCGACGATCGCCTGCGATTTGTCTTCGCCGAAATATGCCGGCGTGGAATGAATGACGCACGGGTAGATCGGTGCGCAGCCAAGACCGACAATCATCAGTCCCATAATGGTGCCGATATTGCGAGGCAGCGGCAGCAACATGATGACGATACCGGTCAGCACCAGCGCCTGCCCCAGGCGAATCATGGCCGGATCATTAAACTTCATGGTCAGAAAACCACTCGCCAAGCGACCCACGGTGATGCCGATGCAGAACAGGCTGGCCCACATAGCCGCCGTGGTCTTATCGATGCCCTTGCCAAGCGCCATGTAGCTACTAGCCCACAGCATGGCCGTCTGCTCCAATGCGCAATAGCAGAAGAACATCACCAGGATTTCTTTGGCGCCACGAATGGCGAGCACACCTCGCACACCAAGCGGTTTGCGAGTTTCATCATTGGCCGTTCCGTCGGATTCGCCGGAAACTTCGCCCGTCTTTACCTCGGAACGCTTCTTCCACAGTGGCAGACTGAAAATAAGAATGGCGGTGAGCACAACCTGCAGTATGGAGATATAACGGTAGCCCCACGACCATCCTTGGCCGGCGCCCAAGGCGAATCCCATGATGTATGGGCCAGTCAACGCGCCAATGCCCCACATGGCGTGAAGCCAGCTCATGTGACGGCTCTCGTAGTGGATCGCCACATAGTTGTTGAGGGCCGCGTCAACGCCGCCCGCACCCAAGCCGTACGGAATGGCAAGCAGAATCAGCACCCAATAGTTAGGAGCAACGGAAAAGCCGAACAATGCCAACGCCGTCAACGCCACGGAAACCGCAGTGACCTTGCCCGCACCAAAACGCAAGGTCATACGATCGGAAAGCAACGCGGAAACAATGGTGCCAGCGGAAATCGTCATGGAAATGCCGCCAGCCCACGAAATGGGAGCACCCAAATCGACACTCATCGTCGGCCATGCGGCACCCAGTACCGCATCCGGCAGGCCAAGGCTGATGAACGCCACATAAATCACCGCAAGCAAAAGATTAACCACGCCCTACTCCTTCTTGATCGGTAGCCGCAGAAGACAATATCCGCCATTATTGTAAGCACATATAGCTACCAATCGGTAACTACTTGATTGCACTATCTACCGTAGAATCTTCAACCTTTACCACACGGGATCGCATACCATCTTCACTAAAAAATACCCTCCGAAACGTCTTGACGTAGCGGAAGGCGAGCTGACGACAACCTCGATCAGGTATCGATCTTCGAACGGTCGAAATCGTCGGCATTCTCAACGATGAACGCTTTACGCGGCGGCACGTCATCGCCCATCAGTAGACTGAAAATCTGACTGGCCTGTTCGGCGTCTTCCATACGGATACGACGCAGCATACGTGTGCGTGGATCCATAGTGGTGTCGGCCAGCTGGTCGGCGTCCATTTCACCCAGACCCTTATAGCGCTGAATGTCCTCGTTATAGCTGATGTGCTTCTTATCAAGATCAGCCAATTTGCCGGCCAGCTCATCGTCGGAATACGTGTAGATATACTCCCCCTTGTGAGCTCCGGTCAAGGCGATGCGGTGCAGCGGAGGCACGGCCGCATACACGTGACCGTACTCGATGAGCGGCCGCATGTAACGGTAGAACAAGGTGAGCAGCAGAATGCGGATGTGCGCGCCATCGACATCTGCATCGGTCATCATAATGACCTTGTTGTAACGTGCTTGCTCGATGTCGAAGCTCGCTCCGGAGCCAGCGCCGACCACCTGAATGATCGCCGCGCATTCCTTGTTCGACAGCATCTGCGACAACGACGCCTTCTGCACGTTGAGAATTTTACCTCGAATCGGCAGCAACGCCTGGAAACCGGAATTACGCGCGGCTTTGGCGGTGCCAAGTGCGGAATCGCCCTCCACGATGAACAGTTCGGCCACATCGTCATTGCCTGGCTGGCAATCAGACAGTTTCGGTGGCATGGATGCGATTCGAGCGCGTTCTTGCGTCGCGTCACCTCTTTGGTCTTACGTGCTTGGATGCGGGCGTGCATTTCGCCGACGATCTTTTCAAGCACGCGGCCGGACTGTTCCTTATAGCCACGTTTGGAGCCGGTGATCATCTCGCCGAACTGCCTGTCGGTCATTTTGCTGACGATCGGCTTGACCTGCGCGGTGCCGAGCACATCCTTGGTCTGACCTTGGAACTGTGGTTCGGCGATACGCACAGTGACGACGGCAACCAGACCTGCCAGAATATCGTCACGTTCGACTTTCATGTTGGAATCTTTGAGATTCACTTTGAGCTTACGTGCATTGTCTTCGATGGCTTTGCGAATCTGCTTGGTCAGGCCCAACAGATAGCCATCCACATGGGTTCCACCGCCCGGGGTTTCCACCACATTGACGAAGCTGCGCATGGTGGTGTCGTATCCGTTGGTCCACCGCATGGCGATATCGACGGCACAATTTCTCGTAACCTTCTGCGCGTGCAGTTCACCGCCATCGCCAACGGCTTGGGTTTCCTCAACATAGGTGTCTTCGCCAGTGATACGCCAAATAGCGGAAACCGCTTCGCCTTTGGACAGGTAATCCACGAAATCCTTCACACCGCCGGTATGGCAGAATTCCTCGATACGGGAGTGGGTATACTTCGGATCCCTGAGGTTGTGCCGCAACATCGGCTTCCTCGATCTGCTCCGCAGCTTCCTCGTGCCCGGCAGCGTCATGTTCAGATTCATCGCTTTCGGCAATTTCCTGCGGTTCATCACCTGCAGCATTTGCAATATCGTCGACTTCCAGCATTTCGTCGACTGATTCATCGCCGGTTTCCGGAATATTCTCATCGATAACAGTGATTTTCAAACCCGGCACCAGGAAGCTGGTCTGCCTGACGCGATCAATCAGCTGCTCGTAGCTGAATTCCGCGGTGTCGTTGAAAATCTCCGGATCAGCCCAATAACGAATGCGAGTTCCCGTGGTCTTCGGACTGACCTTGCCAATGATTTCAAGCTCAGTCGGACGGTTTTTACGCGTGCGTTTGAATGGCGCATCCGGAGATGGGTGCTCCGGATCAGCATCGGTATACACACCAGGATGACCCTGATGGAATGACATATGATGCGTCTTGCCGTCACGATCCACTTCCACGTCAAGACGGGAGCTCAACGCGTTCACCACTGACGAGCCCACGCCATGCAAACCGCCCGAGGCTCCGTACGAAGAGTTACCGAATTTCGCGCCGGCATGCAATTTGGTCAACACCACTTCCACACCGGTAAGTTTGGTTTTCGGCTCGATGTCAACAGGGATACCGCGGCCGTTATCGGCCACTTCCACGGAACCGTCGCTGTGCAACGTCACAACGATATGATTGCAGACTCCCGCAAGAGCCTCATCGACGGAATTATCGATGATCTCCCACAGGCAGTGCATCAGACCTTGGCTATCGGTGGTGCCGATATACATGCCCGGGCGCTTGCGCACCGCGTCAAGACCTTCAAGCACGGTAAGACTACCTGCGCCGTAATTGTCCTTGTCTTTCGCCATTTTCCTCATTCTGACTTGCAGTTTTGCTTCGGTTTTCATCCATAAGAACGTCTTGTAGACGTAAGAATCGAGAAATTCGATATTCTTACCGAATTTCTCGACTTCATTCACCTCTTGTTTCAATCACTGATCAAGGAAGTCACGCAGCGTCTGCGAGCGAGACGGGTGACGCAACTTCGACATGGTCTTCGACTCGATCTGGCGAATACGCTCACGGGTAACGCCATACACGCGGCCAATGTCGTCGAGCGTCTTGGGCTGGCCATCTTCCAAGCCATAACGCATCTTGATCACGCCAGCCTCACGCGGAGACAACGTTTCAAGCACCTGCCTGAACTGCTCCTGCAACAGCGAGAAGGCAACCGCGTCGGACGGCGCGATGGCGTCGGTGTCTTCGATCAGATCACCGAACTCGGAATCGCCATCCTCACCCAACGGCGTATGCAAGGAAATCGGCTCACGGCCGTACTTCTGCACTTCCTGCACCTTCTCGACAGGCATGTCGAGCTCGCGTGCAAGCTCATCCGGCGTGGGTTCGCGGCCAAGATCCTGCAGCATCTGACGCTGCACACGAGACAGCTTGTTGATCACTTCGACCATGTGCACCGGCACGCGAATGGTACGCGCCTGGTCAGCCATGGCTCGGGTGATGGCCTGACGAATCCACCACGTGGCATAGGTGGAGAACTTAAAGCCCTTCTTCCAGTCGAACTTCTCGACGGCGCGAATCAAACCGAGGTTGCCTTCCTGAATCAAATCCAAGAACAGCATGCCACGGCCGGTGTAACGCTTAGCCAACGAAACCACAAGTCGCAGATTGGCTTCCAGCAGGTGGTCCTTGGCACGCCTGCCATCGTTCGCAGCCCACTTGAGCTCACGCTTGCGCTTGAAGTCCATCTGGTCGGATTCGGTGTCCAGCAGGTGCTGGGCATACAGACCGGCTTCGATACGCTCGGACAGATCGACTTCCTGTTCCGCATTCAGCAGGCTCACACGACCGATCTGCTTCAGGTAATCCTTGACCGGATCAGCAGTCGCACCCGCCGCAATCACACGACGCTTCGGATTGCCGGATGGGGTCAGATTCTCATCATCATCGTCATCACGCACCACGAAAGCGCCCTTTTCCTTAGGCTCTTCCGGCTTTTTGCGTTCTTCCTCATCCTCGTCGTCATCATCTTCAGGTTCGGATTCCTCGTCGTCGTCGAGGTCATCCTCGTCATCCGAATCGACGTCATCGAGATCGGCGTCGAAATCGTCAAGATCGGCGTCGTCTACCTGAGCGTCCTCATCGTCAAGTGCATCATCCTCGAGCGGCTCCTCCTTCTTGGCAGGGGCGCTCTTCTTCGCGGTAGTCTTGCGAGGGGTCTTCGTTGCGGTGGTTTTCTTCGCCGCACTCTTCTTCGTGGAGGCCTTGCGCGTGGCGGCTTTCTTCGTGGAGGTGGTCTTTTCGGTCAGATCAGCCTGTTCCATGCTTGCCGTCGTTTCCTTGGTGGCCAAACTTATCCTCCTATTGATCCTGCCTCGAAGCGTATACCACATGGACCCACTTCTGGCAAGGGCAAATCGTCAACTATGTGAGTAAACCATCTTGCAAGGACGATTATTCCCGCATAATGAGGCCTTCACGCGCAAGTCACGCCACTTTACGGCGTGTTGCCTTATGTTTCCGACGTCCAGGCAGGACCAATACGTCGTTCAACCGCCGAGCATACAATCGCCGCCAGCAACATTGATCATCTATCGCGAGCGCGCTGATGGCTGATGCCATGGCTCCTTCCTGGCCCATCCACCACATGATGTAGCTGATCACGGCGAACGGCTGCGCCCGATATGTCTTCGGAATCATATTGATAATGTCGAACAGCATGTTGATCGCCTGATCGCAACGTTTCATATCGGGTCTGGCTAGGGGATCACGGAATGAATCGCTGAGCAGCTGTTCCAGACGCTGCGCATTACGAGACAGCTTGGGTCTTTCGGCGAAACTCATGAGAAAGTCTCGGTCGGCGTATCGTTCGTCAACGATGGCGGAAATGAGAAATACGTCACGAATGGACAGCATCCGATTGATGCCCACCGTAGTCCGCATGATCATATTCCGGTCAAGACCGCATTCGGCATGGAATTCGCCTTCCGAATGGGAAACGCTCTCGTCCGATGCCTGCGCAAGCGCGTCCATCCATATGAAAAGCGGTTCACGAATGAACGAACGCACTGTTTCGCCCACGCCGTCGGATCTGCAATCCCTTTCGAATCGGCTGATGGCTTCTTCCATTTCAGTCCCGGTGATGCGTCCGGTTTTGTTGGTTGTCATTATTCTGCCTCCTTGGCATGGTCTATCGGCTTCCTCGCTCGCCGCTTATATGGCACTATGCCCGATGAGCCGATGCGATGCCGCTTTTTTCGAGGCCTGTGGTCGGAGGATGGCTTCTTCGGCGTTTCGCAAAATGATTTCGGTACCGCAACTATTGCAATCATTGAGATTTGGTCTTGTCGAATGCCTGTGGATAACTGTTGGTATGACTAGCTCCTCCGATTTGGAACAGATTGAATCACGCATTGTTTCGTTGGTGAAGGATTTCGCATTCCTTCATGCGGACGATTCGGTTGCCTCCTCTTGCAGGCCTATTGCCGACATGGTCGCCAAGCAGGCGGTCACGTCAAGTGAGGGTGGCAAGCGGCTTCGCGCCTTGCTGACGTTGGATTCGTTCCGCGCATTCGCTTCGGAGGATGTGCGAGAACGTGATTTCGACGCGCTTCTCGATTTAGCGTGCGCGGTGGAAGTGTTCCAGACCGGTGCGCTAGTGCATGATGACATCATCGATGATTCCGATCTGCGCCGTGGCAAGCCGTCTGCGCATCGCGCATTCTCCACTGGTACGCATAGCGAGGCCATCGGCCATGGCTTGGGCATCATGCTCGGCGACATGTTGGCCACGGCAAGCGTGGACATCGCGGACAAGGCAGCTCCCAAACTCACTCATGGTTCCGATGTGGTCGCGGCATTGCTCAACATGCACCGCGAGGTCGAAGTCGGTCAAGTACTCGATTTGGCCGTAGAGCTCAATCCGTTGGACGATCCAGACGAACTGGTGGAAGCTTCATTGAACGTATTCCGCTGGAAAACCGCCAGCTACACCACCATTGCCCCACTGGAATTCGGCATGCTTGCCGCGGGTATAGGCAAAGACGATGCGAGGAAGCAGGCATTGGCAGTCGGCTTGCCTCTTGGATTGGCCTTCCAGCTTGCAGACGATCTTCTGGATGTTGTCGGTTCGAGCAGCAATACGGGCAAGCCCGTTGGAGGAGATATCCGCGAAGGCAAGCGCACGGTGCTTCTAGCCGACGCCATCAACGCGGCGAACGACACGCAGCGGCGAGAGCTCATCGACATGTGGGAGGCCGATTCGCGTTCCGAAACTCAAGTAAAACGCGCCATTGAACTATTTGAGCAAACAGGAGCCATCGAACGTTCCCGCGGTAGAATCGCGGATTTGTGGAATGAATCGAAAACAGCTATCGAAACATTGAGCCTTTCCGAATACCACGAGTCACTGCTCATCGAGCCTGCTCACGTTTCGTGCCAAGTATTCACGTCCAAACACGCGCGTGACACGCGACCTGCGTGTTTTCCAACCAACATCCGGACAGGACGCGCGTTCGTTGCACAATCCGCAAACCTCTGCTTGTAGACTACAAGTGGGAACACGTTCGAACGTGAGTTGTTTTGAAGAAGGAACCGTAGCGATCAACCATGAGTGAAGCTCCACACGCCCCTGAAGGTCAGGTCATCGAGGGCCGGTATCGGGTCGTCAGCAGAATCGCCGATGGCGGCATGGCCACGGTGTACCAAGCGGTAGACGAACGTCTGGAGCGCACGGTCGCCATCAAAATCATGCATACCCAGCTGGCGCAGGGACCGCACCGGGACCAGTTCGTGGAACGATTCCATCGTGAAGCCCGTTCGGCCGCAGCCATTGCCAATCCGCATATCGTGCAGGTGTATGACACCGGCGAATTCGACGGTCTCGATTATCTCGTCATGGAGTATGTTCACGGCGTGAACCTGCGTTACGAAATGAACCAGCAGGGTACGTTCAGCGTTCGAGAGACGTTACGCATTATTGGCGAGACATTGGATGGCCTCGCTTCCGCACATCGTGCGGGCGTGGTGCATCGCGACATCAAGCCGGAAAACATCTTGCTTAACGACCGTGGCCATGTGCAGATCACCGATTTCGGCTTGGCTAAAACGGTATCGCAGGCCACACTCTCCTCCACCGGCATACTGCTGGGAACAGCAGCATATCTAGCACCGGAAATGATTGAGAAGAATCAAGCCACACCTCAGGGGGATTTGTATTCCGTGGGCATCATGCTTGGGAGATGCTCGCCGGCAACGTGCCATTCACTTCAGATAATCCAGTAACACTGGTATTCAAGCATGTTCACGAGGATGTGCCAAGCATTGCCACCGCTTGCAAAGGCATCAATGAAGGCGTGGCCGCATTCCTTGCCCATCTCACGGCTCGCGCGGTCGAGGCTCGTCCAGCAGACGCATCCGTTGCGTTAACCGAGCTGCAGCGTCTGCAATCGACGCTTGCGGTCAGCGATTGGCAGTATCGTCTTCCCCCGGTAGACGTCAGCGCTTCCGACAGTGCCGCGCCCGCAAATAACGGTGCGCCAACCAATGTCGGCAATCCTGTTCCTCCCGCTCCCCCGGCACCGCCGACGCAGCAATTCGATGATCGCACACGCAAGCTGGACAGGGTCAAGACGAACGCAACAACCGTCATGCCGGTGCAGCAACAGAACATCGATCCAGAAGCGACGACACGTTTCTCGCTGCCGGCAGACGGCATCGTCAACAGCCTTGACAATGCCGTCGACAGCGCTGCATCGCCAATCCCCCATCGCGCAAAGCGACGAATCCGGCAATACTCCAAGCAGCAAATCCGCGAAAAAGCGTCGCACACCGCTCATCGTCGCAGGCGTGGTGGCGCTGCTGCTTGCATGTGGCGCCGGCGGTTGGGCATGGTGGTACTATCAGGGCCCCGGCAGCTATTGGACCATGCCCCAGCCGGATGGTATGACATGCGACGCGTCCGCAGCATGCCCCATCACCAATGTGAAGTGGAGCGACTACGAGAGTCTGCTCAAGATTTCCGATATCGAATATGAGGTGTCGGAAGAGTATAGCGATTCCGTGGAGGAAGGCAATATCATCTCCACCGACCCGGCGAATGTCGGCGATCGCGGCAGCAAGCGTCGTAGCCAGAAAGTCAAGGTCGTGGTCTCCAAGGGAGTCCGGCAGGCGACGGTTCCCGCCGATATTCTCGACGCGACCAGCGCATCCGGCAAGGATCCAATCAACGCACTGAAGAAGGCTGGATTCGATAATGTCGAGCAGACCGCGGCTTCTGATGACACGTATTCCATTGACGTGCCTCAAGGGGCGTTGCTGTCGTTAAGTGTGGATCCGGCGCCACATTGCCGCATAATACGACGATCACCGTCACGGTGTCGCAGGGGCCAAAGCCAGTCACTATGCCCGATATCGTCGGCAAGACGAAGGACGAGGCACAGCAGGCGCTGGATGATCTTAGACTCACCACCAATTGGACGGAATCCTTCGACGACAAGATTCCACAGGGGCAGGTGATTTCCGCTTCCGTCAACAACGGTGATACGTTGCATTGGGGAGACAGCGTCGACGTGGTGGTTTCCAAAGGACCGGAAACCATAACCCTGCCGAATTATGTGGGGCAGAAAGCCTCTGACGCCAAAGCCGCATTGGAAAAACTCGGATTCACGGTCAAGGTAAGTTCGCAGCTCACGTTGGATTCCAATCAAGACAAGAAGGTCGCTTCGCAGGATCCGGTAGGTGGCACCGAAGTGCGTCTTCGCGACGAGAACGGCATACCAACCACCATCACATTGAAGATGTATTCCTCACTGTTCTAAAAGTGCATTACCTGCTTTGCCAAACATCATGGTATAGGCATAAGGAAAGCCCCGGCTCGTGTAGTGTCGTGCCGGGGCTTTTCTCTTTGGTTTCTCAGCTGTTCGCCTGTTCGGCGGCTTTCTGAGCCTTAAGCTGTTCCTTAACTTTCTGAGCGTATTCGTTCACGTATTCCTGACCGCTCATCTTCTGAATTTCCATGGTCACGCGATCAGTCAGCGTGCGCAAATCGTCGTGCGTGATCTGGTCGGCGGGCTTCTTCTCCACGGCAATCGGTTCGCCGTAGACCACTGTGGTCTTGCCCTTACCAGGAATAATCTGACCGGGCTTCTGCAACTCGCGAGATCCGATAATGGCGGACGGAACGATTGGGCATCCGGTTTCAAAAGCAAGTCGCGCAGCTCCGGTATGACCTTTATAGAGGCGACCGTCAGGGCTACGCGTGCCCTCAATATGAATGCCGAACAGGTGGCCGTCTTCGAGGATTTCACGCGCGTGGTTCAATGCGCCAAGCGATTTCGACCCACCGGAACGATCCACGGGGAACACGCCAACCGAAGTGAACCACCACTTCTTGAACTTGCCTTTGATGCCCTTGCCTTCGAAATACTCGGCTTTGCCCATGAAATGAATCATGCGCGGACAAGTCAGCGGCAACAGCGCGTCATCGATGACGGCAAGATGATTGGCTGCGATAATGGCACCGCCTTCGCGCGGAATGTTTTCAAGTCCCTTGCAGTCGGTCCCATGCGGTGGATGGCGATCGGTCCCAGGCCTTTGACGAAAAACCAGTAGAGCATTTTTCACGATCCTCCTAGCGGATGGCCATCCGCTTGATTACAGTTATCAGTATGACTGACCTCAACAATAGCAATGCCGATGAAGAACGCCCAAATGCCGCGCCGAATGGTGGCGAAGGGGCTTCTTCAAATGCGGACGATTTGGATGCCGCATGGGCTGAATTCGCAAGTTGCATGCCGACGATTTGCAGGCCGTGGAGCATTCTCGTAGCGCGAAACGTTTTGAAAAGCATGCGCAGCGCCGTGAGAAGGAGGCGTTGCTTTCGATTCAGGATTTGGATCAGGGCACGTTCACTGATGACACTCCGCAAGGTCGTGGACCGCGCGATTTCACTGGTTCCAGCTGGTTGGACACCGATAGTGTAATGGATCGTTACGGTGATGATTTCACTCCTCCGAATCCCTCCATCGGTCATGTCAAGATATCGAAGTTGGTGTTTTGGGTGCTTTTGATCGCTGGTGTCGCCGGTATCATCGCATCTGCATTCATGCCTGCTTTGGCTGGGATTTTGGGATCGATTTTCGGTGTGTGCGCGTTGATTGGCGCTGCTGGATTGATCGTACAGCACAAGGGACATACACAAACCCGCCGCGATGTTTTCGATGATGGAGCTCGCGTATAGCAACATATGGAAAAGACTGCATCAGCTACGTCTTTTGTGCTCTTCTCTGTGATATTTGTCGCTGCGATACGTATAAGCGTGTCTCGTCGTTGTAGTGTTTTGATCGAGACACGCCTTATACGTTCTTATGATCTGCCATTCGCCGAATATCAAGCTTTCTTGGACTGGGCGGCGGTGATCCACTGGTCAAGCAGTGCCGAGCCTTGCCTGAATCAACGGTTTCTTCGGCAATGGCATAGGCCGCTTTGAATCGTTCAGTCAGGCTGGCATCAGCTGGCACCTGATGGCCGTCCGCAACAATCGCGGATGCCGCGTTGAGCAGGGCGGTAGTGCGGAAAGGAACGTCCTTGCCTGCAAGGAAGTCACGGAACAGCTGAGCGTTGAGCTCCGGCTCTCCACCCTTTAAGTCAGCCACCGTCACCTTGTCGAGACCAAGCTCCACAGTCGGATCGAATTCACTCTCAGTGACTTTGCCGTTGCTGAACTCCCAGATGGACACCGGACCAGTCGGAGCCATTTCGTCAAGTCCCTCGCTTGACGTGTACACCATGCCGGTCTGTCCATTAGCCGCATATACCGCAGCCATGATCGGGCTCATTGCGCGATTGGCACAGCCCACCGCCATGTGCTTCGGCGAGGCCGGATTGGTCAGAGGTCCAAGAACGTTGAATACGCATGGCATGCCGAGCGCCGCACGGACAGGTCCCACGAAGCGCATTGCCGGATGGAATGTGCGTGCGAAAGCG
>ENA-OQHA01000438-OQHA01000438.1-human-gut-metagenome-genome-assembly--contig:-NODE-438-length-20980-cov-5.189325_pt1 | contig 20980 bp, 21 predicted proteins | sample MGYA00242558_ERZ504707 | MGnify/ENA primary metagenome ERZ504707 (study PRJEB26092, sample SAMD00036197) | human gut metagenome | host: Homo sapiens | study: EMG produced TPA metagenomics assembly of...
AAGTTCATCAGTTGGCGTAATTTCATAGCCAAGACCTAGTGGCAAACACATCTGAATCGAGTTATAATATGTTATGTAGTTAGGTTCATTATTTAAACATTCATTCATAACCTAATTATATCAAAAAATGCGGCACTTCTCATTTATTTGAGATGTGTCGCATTTTTCTATTTTGGAAAACTGTCATTTATTTCGAGACAGCGCCTTTTTTTAATACATGCCACCTTGTGGCATAACAGGCTGTTGTGGTTCTTCTTTCTTAGGAAGTTCTGCCACACCTGCTTCAGTTGTTAAGAATAAGGCTGAAATACTAGCCGCATTTAATAATGCGCTACGAGTGACTTTAGTAGGATCAATAATACCTGTTTCGAACATATTGACCCAGTCACCTGTCTTTGCATCAAATCCAAAGTCCTTTTCAGCAGTCTTCTGGATAGATAGAATTTCTTCTTCATCATAACCAGCATTGATTGCAATCTGAGTAAGAGGCGCAAATAAAGAATTCATACTACGTTAATACCCTTCTGGATATCTACATTCGTATCTCTGACCTGATTCTTTAATTCTTCATAGGCTTCTACTAACGCAGCACCACCACCAACAACGATACCTTCATCTACAGCGGCCTTAGTCGCATTAAGAGCATCTTCAATTCTTAATTTCTTTTCTTTTAATTCTGCTTCAGTTGTTGCACCGACTTTAATTGTTGCAACACCGTTAGATAATTTACCAATACGTTCTTTTAGGGTCTTCTTTTCATAATCACTCTTAGTATGAGTTAATTGTGTCTTTAATTCTTCTACACGTTTATTCACTGCCTCACTTGAACTATGACCAATAAGAGTAGTATTGTCTTTCTTTACAATCACTTTCTTGATCGTACCAAGATCATCAATAGTTAAATCAGAAAGCTTCATATTAAGCTCCTTGTTGTAGAATTTAGCACCAGTTAATACTGCAATATCCTCCAACATTTCTTTCTGTTTATCACCAAATCCTGGAGCCTTAGTAGCTACGACATTAAAGGCACCTCTTAACTTATTCAATACAAGAGAAGAAATCGCTTCATTCTCATAATCTTCTGCAATAAGTAATAATGGTTTATTAGCCTTTAATACTTGTTCAAGTACTGGAAGGATTTCCTGTAAATTAGTAATCTTCTGATTAGTGACTAAGATGAGTGGGTTATCCATTTCTACTTCCATCTTATCTGTATCACTTACAAAATAAGGAGATACATAACCCTTATCATACTGCATACCTTCATTGACTTCTAATTCATCATCAAAACTATTAGATTCATCTACATTGATAATACCATCTCTACCAACCTTATCCATAGCCTGAGCAATCAATTCACCAATATGACTATTAGAAGAAGAAATAGTCGCAACAGATGCAATATCTCTGCTTGTTTCTACCTTATGAGAATTCTTTAATAATACTTCAGCAACTGCTTTAGAGGCTCTTTCAATACCTTCTCTCATAAGTACAGGGTTTGCACCTTTTTCAACCTGCTTCATACCATTCACAATCATATCTCTTGCAAGAATTGTAGCAGTTGTTGTACCATCACCTGCAATATCATTTGTATTATTGGCTACTTCATATACAAGTTTTGCACCCATATTTTCAAAATGATCTTCTAATTCTATTTCCTTGGCAATAGAAACACCATCATTTGTAATTAAAGGAGAACCATAACTCTTCTCTAATACTACATTTCTACCTTTAGGACCAAGTGTGACACTTACTGCATCCGCAAGAGTATTCACACCTTTCAACATTGATTGACGTGCATCACTAGAAAAACGTATTTCTTTACTCATAGCTTATTCCTCCTATTCAATACATGCGAGAACATCTTTCTCGTCTATCACAATATATTCAACACCATCAAGTTTAACTTTTGTACCTGAGTATTCCTTGAATACAACACGATCTTTTTCTTTTAAATCATTTTCACATTGAGGACCTACTGCCACAACTTCTCCAACAGTAGGAAGACTCTTTGTCTCAGTAGTGAGAATAATACCACTAGCTGTCTTATTTCTACTTCTTCTTTCTTTAATACGATATTCTTATTTAAAGGTTTCAACATAATTATTCCTCCTTGTTAGCACTCTTTTTATTTGATTGCTAAGAGTATTATAGCTCTTATTAGCACATTGTCAAGAAGAGTGCTAATTCATTTTTGGGCAGATTGGAGAAAAGTGCACAAAAAGCCACTCCTAAGAGTGACTTAATCGTCTTTTCGTTTTGTATCTTTCGCAACGATAAATGTGATCATACCAAGTATTAATCCAAAATAGAAAGAGAAGAAACGCCATAAGAACATAGAACTAGAAGCATTAGCTCTTCCTAAGAAACCAAATAAGATCATATAACATCCTTCACTACCACCTGATGCACCAGGAATAGGGAGGAATGTATTAATTAAATTAATAATAGAAGCCAGTCCTAAGAACTGTACAAATAGGGTAACTGATACTTTTATTCCTAAAGCAAGACATGAAAAGAATGGTGTAGAGTAGATAATAGTAAGTTTCACTATATTACATAATACTGTCTGTTAATAAAGCTTTTTTATTTTTCTGTAATACTTTCATCTGTTCTCTAAATTCACCAAAGTAATTCTGAATTCTAAAGCATGTTGATTCATAATCTTTTATAAGTGGTGTTTTAGAAAGAAGATAGACTACTTTATCTATAATAAAGTTCTGGAACTTCTTGCTTTTAGCACCTGCAAATAATAGAAGAGTGACTACCGCATTAATAAGAAATCCAACGGCTGCCATAGAGGATACACCTACACCTTTATCTAAGAAGTAGGCTGAATCCACAATCATAATCACTGCAGTAAAGCCCATGATCACTATTTGATAACTAATAAAGCACATGAGTAAGATACTTGTAGAAATGGCAGGGGAGATTCCCTGGTTATTAAATACAAACACCTGGGCGAACTGTCCTCCTGAAGAAGAAGGAGTTAAACCACTAAATAAAGTACCTACAAGTCCATTCACAAAACCTTCTTTAAGAGTAAAGTCTTTCTTATATAAACGCGCAAAGATCATTGTAGCGAGTCCATCAAATACATAATACATAAACATAATAAAACATAAGATGAATAGCCAGAAAGGATGCGCTGTAGTAATTGTTGTAAATACAGTAGAGACTTCAGAACCTACTGATAAGTATAAAGATATACCACTAATCACAAAAATTAATGCAATATTCAAGATATAGCTCTTCTTTGTTTTCATGGGAATCACCTCATTTCCCTATCTCTATTTTACCAATCTTACTCCTTATATGAAAGTAAAAGAAAAGAGTAGGGATTAAAATCCCTACTCGAATGTAATTATAATAATCTCATTTTCACACAATACTTTAAAATGATAGTTATGACGTGGCGCTACACCATTACTTACAATAAGCTCAGAACCACTTTCTGTATAACTTCCATGATTATAGGTAGTTGCATTATTACACTTTACAAGTGGTCCAATACCAGGGAACCAGATAGTCCCACCATTACTATGTCCAGATAACTGTAAATGTGTATGTCCTTTATTTTGACTAAAACTATCAGGATAATGACTTAAGGTTAAGACAAACCCGTCAGAAGCAGGTATTTCTTCCTGACTATTAATAGATTGTCCATAAAGGGTAAAAGAACTATTACGATAATGAATAGTACGAGCACTGTTATTAAGTACTTCAAATCCACCTTCATTAAGGATATTAGTCACTTCTTCAGCATGTGCATAATCTTCATCACCAAGTACCGCAAACTTACCATAACCTGGCTGGAGCTTCTTTAAGATCTTTTGTACTCTTGCATCCTCAATAGATTTACTTTCATACAGGTCTCCAGTAAATACAACCATATCATAACTTTGATCTTCTATCTCATCTACAATTTGTTCAAAACGATCAATATCTTTAGACGTTGTGATATGTATATCGGATAAATTACAATCTTAAAGTTTTTAAAACCTCAGGTAATAATCCATTACTGTAAGTCATTCTTGTAAAAGAATAATGTGTTCTAGAAAAGAGACATGTATAACCACCAAACAACACCAATGCGAAAACAATAATTGCAAGAATACCAGTACGAATAATTTTCTTTTTCTTCATTATTTCTTATTCATGATGACAGGAATAATCATCGGTCTTCTCTTTGTCTTAGTATAGAAATAAGATGTTAATGTTTCTCTGATTGTATTCTTAATTTCACCAAATGTTGTTTTTTCCTGCAATAAAGCACGTAGCTTACGATCCACAGCCATTTCTGCTCCATAAATCATAGGTTTACTATCTTTCATATAAACAAATCCACGGCTCATAATAACTGGTTTATGAAGTAAGATACCTGCATGAGAATCCATACTAATAAGTACTGCAACCATGCCATCTTCACTTAAAATCTGACGGTCATGTAATACTGCTGTAGATAAACCTGTTAAATCATTACCATCTACATAAATATCATCTGCATGTACGCTTCTTGTCTGGAATATCTCATGATCCTTTAAGCATAAACAATCCCCATTACTTAATACAAATGCATGATCAGGCTTTCCGCCTACTTCTTCATATAATTTTTTATGTATACAAAGCATTTTATGTTCACCATGAACTGGGAAGAAGTATTTAGGCTTAGTAAGAAGCATCATGAGCTTCTGTTCTTCCTGAGAAGCATGTCCAGAAGTATGAAGGTTACTAATCATAGAGTTTTCTAGAACTCTTGCTCCAGAACGATATAACTTATTAATTAAACGTGATACAGAAGATTGGTTACCAGGAATAGGGTTGGATGAGAATAATACAGTATCACCAGGTTTAATCTTAATCTGACGATGTGTACCATTCGCGATTCTATTTAATGCAGCAAGTGCCTCACCCTGAGATCCAGTACATAGAATTAGTATTTCATTATCAGGAAGATGTTTTGCCTCATCATTCTTAATAAAGAAACGATCAGGACACTTGATATAACCCATCTTTCTTGCAACATCAATATTGTTGACCATTGAACGTCCATATACAAGAATCTTACGATTAAACTTAACAGCAGCTTCTACAATCTGCTGTACTCTATGTATATTAGATGCGAATGTTGCAACAATAATACGTCCTTCAGTCTTTCTGAATTCTTCCTGTACCTGTCCTGCAACAGTCTTTTCACTAATAGAGAATGTAGGTACTTCTGCGTTCGTACTATCACTCATTAATAAATCAACACCTGTTTCACCTAAGAAACTCATAATCTGATAATCAGCAGGATTAGCAACTGGAGATAAATCAAACTTAAAGTCACCTGTTTCTACAATACGACCATCAGGTGTATTTACAATAATCCCCATAGATTCAGGAATAGAATGGTTTGTATTAAAGAAACCAATATTAAAATATTTAGTTTTGATAGAACTTTCATGGTTAATAGGAATCATCTTAGTTACATGTGTAAGATGATGTTCCTCTAGTTTTCTTCTAATCATGGCACAAGCAATGGAGAAGCATAAATAAATGGTATATTCACTAGTCTTAATAAGAAAGGAATACCCCCAATATGGTCTTCATGGCCATGTGTAATAAATAATCCCTTGATCTTTTTATTATTCTTTCTTAAATAAGTATAATCTGGAATAACATAATCAATCCCAGGAAGACCTTCAGATGCAAATTTAACACCTGCATCAATAATAATCATTTCATCATTACATTCAATACAGTAAGTATTTTTACCAACCTCATTTAAACCGCCTAATGCGAATATCTTTGTTCCCTGTGTTTTAACATTATGATGTGTAGAAGGGAATCTTCTTTTAGAACGGTAAGGTTTGAATGTCTTTTTCTTTTCAGTATTATCGACTGACATAAATCACTATCCACCTCTTTCTCAAAAATGTAAAATCATTCATTAAAATAATAATATAAAAAAAGTGAATAATCAATGTTGTAAGGGAATACAAGCAAAAATTAAAAAAAGATGTTCTATCGAACATCTTAATAAGAACCTTTCTTATAGGCAGCTACTGCAAGTGAACCTGGACCGATATGGCAGGCAACACTTAATGATAAACGGTCAAAGATGACCTCTTTATCAGGGAATGCTTCTTTCACTTGTTCTAAATAATCTAAAGCAGCTTCTTTATCATAAGAATAAACACATGCTACTTCATAATCATCACCCCAGCCACGATCACTAATATCCTGTTTTACCTGGTCAATCATCATCTTACGAGCTTTTTTCATAGTACGTGAAGTACCATATTTATCTAACTTTTCACCTTGAATAGTAAGAATAGGTTTAATCTTTAATAAACCAGCAAGAGTTGCAGCAGCAGGGGATAAACGTCCACCCTTCTTTAAATATTCAAGTGTATCTACAGTAATATAGATAGTGGCATTCATCTTATTGTTCATAAGATAATCATAAATCTCTTTGGCACTATATCCCTTATCTGCCATAGCAATAGCATCTAGAACATCAGCCTTTTGCGTAGCTGAGATTCTTTGAGAATCCACAACAAATACTTTTCCTTTATACTGATCTTCATCCGCCATCATCATTGCTGTCTGACAACTTCCAGATAAGCCACTGCTCATAGGAATATGAATAATAGCGTCATGTGTTTTTAATATTTCATCCCACTTCTTTGCGATAATACCAATTGTTGGCTGTGAAGTGAATACTTCTGCACCACTCATTAATTTTTCATAGAAATGTTCTTGTGTTAAATTGATATCTTCTTCAAATTCTTTACCATCTATAGTGAAAGGCATCGGAATACAATAGATACCTAATTCTTTTGCTTCTGCCTGTGTAATGCCAGAGTTACTATCTGTCATGATTGCAATTTTCATACAAGGACCTCCTTCAGTCAAACACAATTTTAACAATTTTGAGGAATAAATCAACATTTTCTTGACTAATCAAGTTAGACGAATTACTTTAAATGTACATGAAAGGATTTACAAAAATGGTGAAAAAATACTTAGAAACACTTTATGGCATGGGAGAGAAAGCTCTTCAAGCTTATCATTATAGTTATTGGATATATTGTATATAAAATTTTTGATAAGTTATTTACAAAATTTATAGAAAAGTCTTCACAGGATGAAATTGTCTTAAACTTCTTTAAGACAATCATCAAGACAGTCTTTATTGTGATTATTGCGATTATGGCTCTATCACAGCTTGGTATTAATACAAGTTCTATTCTTGCTATATTTACTGCAGCTTCTGCTGCTTTTGCACTTGCTATTAAAGATTCACTTGCCAGTTTCTTTGATGGTATTATCATCTTACTAGCGAAACCTTTTTCAAAAGGAGACTTAATTGAAGTTGCAGGTGTCACAGGAAGAATCCAGGAAATCTCTTTACTCTATACAAATCTACTTACTTTAGATAATAAGAAGATTGTCATTCCTAATTCACAGTTAGCACACTCACCATTAGTGAACTATTCAAGTGAAGAAATGCGTCGTGTAGATTTAAACTTTGATGTTGTAATGGATAGTGATACAGAATTAGTTAAGAAGGTTATTATGGAAGAAGCCTTATCTAATCCTTATTGTCTCCATGATATTCCACCATTTGTGAATATGACAGAATATAAGGATAGTGCATTAACCTTTACACTTAGAGTATGGGCAGCCACAGATGACTATGAAATACTTAGGTGTAGTTTACTTGAAAATATGAATAAGCGTTTCAACGAAGAAGGCATAGAACTTGCCTATACGACCTATGATATTCATCTAAGCAAATAAGTTGCGGAATATTCTTCAATCTGTTTAAATATAGGTGAGGTGAAGAATATGAAAATTGTAGATCAGAACGGTTTTAATGAAGCATTAAACAATAAGTATGTATTAGTAGACTTCTATGCAGACTGGTGTGGCCCTTGTAAGATGGTTGGTCCAGTATTAGAAGAATTAGATGCTGAAAATGATCAGTTAACAGTTGTTAAGGTCAATGTAGACAATGAACTTGATTTAGCATCAAAATACGGTGTCCAGTCAATTCCAAACATGATTTTCTTTAAAGAAGGAAAGGCTGTTACACAGATCATTGGTTTTGCGAATAAGGATGCAATCCTTGATAAAATCAACCCATTTATGGACTAAGAGGCACCTGATTGGTGCCTTTTTTATATGCGTGATTTTTCTTTTTGTGATAATAAATTAAGTGCAAAAAATATTAGAATTAGTCAATTTGTAGAAAAGACAAATAACTAAAATAGATTCATGAAATGCACAAAGATTTATACTAATGAATATTGACATGTATACACAAAGAGTGTAAGATGTTTTTCATGATAGTTGGATGCTATCATACAATTGTATCCATTATGGAGGGGAAAATATGAAAACAGTAAAGGTTTTAGTTGCTGCAAGTATGGCAGCGGCATTACTTGCTGGATGTGGAAGCAAACTGATACAGATACTTTCAGATTTGCAAGTGAATTAGATATCCAGGGTATGGATTCTGCAGTAGTTGATGATGGTATGTCATACAACGCAATCCACGCAATCACAGACGGCTTAACAGCATTAAATGACAAAGGCAAGACTGTTCCAGCATTAGCTAAGAACTGGGATGTAAGTGCTGATGGTAAGACTTACACTTTCCACTTAAAAGATGCTAAGTGGTCAAATGGTGATGAGGTCACTGCCAACGATTTCGTTTATTCTTGGAAGAAAATTATTAAGAATGCAGGTACATATGCTTACATGTTAGGTGATGATGGTGCATCAGTTAAGAATGCGAGTCAGTTGATTGACCTAGGCCCAAAGGCAACTGATGAACAGATGAACACTTTAGGTGTTAAAGCAGCTGATGATAAGACTTTAGTTGTTGAATTAAACAACAAGGTTCCATATTTCACAGACTTAATGGCTTTCCCATGCTACTATCCACAGAACGAAAAGTTCGTTGAAAAATGTGGTAAGAACTATGGTACTAAACCAGAATACACATTATCTAATGGTGCTTATAAGATGACTAAGTGGATCAAAGGTAACAAAGCAACATTCACTAAGAACGATAAGTACTATGATGCAAAAGCAGTTAAGACTAAGAACCTTGAAATGTTCCTAGTACAGGATCCTAAGACTGCTGCACAGAACTTTGACAATGGTAAAGTTGACTATGCAACAATTAACTCTACATTAGTAGATAAGTATAAAGGTAAAGATACTTTCACAACATTCAATGAAGGTTTCTTATTCTACTTAAACTTAAACTTCCAAGTTAAGACTCTTGCTGATAAGAACGTAAGAGAAGCATTGTCTTACGCAATTAACAGAAAAGACTTATGTGAAAGCGTCTTAAAGGATGGTTCTAGAGCTGCTACTGGTATGGTTCCATCACAGTTATCTAAGAGCCCAGCTGGTAAAGACTTCCGTGATGATGCAGGTGTTCTTGTAGGTTACGATGTTAAGAAGGCTCAGGAATACTTAGATGCAGCTAAGAAAGAATTAGGTACTGATACAATCACAGTTGATTTATTATATGGTACTGATGAATCACCAATGGATACTATGGCTGAATACTTACAGGGTTCATTCACTAAGTTAAAAGGCTTGAAGGTAAACATGGTTGCAACTGTTAAGAAAGACAGAATCTACAACAGAGAAGAACATGGTACTTACGAGATTGCATGTACTCGTTGGGGTCCAGACTACGCTGATCCAACAACTTACTTAAACTTATTCTTGACTGGTAACTCAAATAACTTTGGTAAGTACAGCAATGCTAAAGTTGATTCATTAATGAAACAGGTTCAGACTGAATCAGACTTAAATAAACGTTGGGACTTAATGACTCAGGTAGAAAAGACTGCACTTGATGATTTAGCTTATATTCCAGTATTCGAAAAGGGTGCTGCAGCATTAAAGGCTAAGAATGTAAAAGGACTTGTTCATTCAGCAGTTGGTGTTCCTTATACATTCAAATACGTAACTATTAAATAAGAATAAACAGAACATAGTGAGAATAAACACATTATAGCTCTTGCTATAATGTGTTCTTCTTTTTTAAATGAAAGGTGTGATATTTATATGGATAAATCCATGATTAGGTATATCTTAAAGAGATTGCTTATTTCAGCAATTACTCTATTTGTTATACTAACAGTTCTGTTCATTATGACTCGTTGTATGCCAGGTTCTCCATTCAACTCAGAAAAGTTGAGTCCAGAACAGCAGAAAGTCATTATGGCAAAATATGGTCTTGATAAGCCAGTTCTAGTACAGTATGGTACATACTTAAAGAATATGTTATCAGGCGACTTCGGTGTTTCTTATGTTTTATACAAAGATCAGAATGTTTCTGAATTAGTATTTGACGCAGCTAAGATCTCATTTGCTTATGGTATCGCTGCATGTATCTTAGGTACATTAGTAGGTATGTTACTTGGTATTGTTGCTGCATTAAACAAGAACACTATTTGGGATACAATCGCAACTATTATTTCTATCTTAGGTGTATCTATCCCATCATTCGTATTCGCATTATTACTTGTTATCTTGTTCAGTAATGATCTTCGTATCTTGCCAACAATGTATGATGATATGAATCCAATCTTCTCATCTATATTGCCAGTTATCGCTTTATCTATGAGCGTTATTGCCAACGTAGCTCGTTTCACTCGTACAGAAATGATTTCTGTATTAAATAGTGAATATATGACTCTTGCAATGGCTAAAGGTTTAGATCGTAAGACATTAATCTTCAAGCATGCATTACGTAATGCCTTAATCCCAGTAATCACTATCTTAGGTCCAATCCTAGTTAACTTGATGACTGGTACAATGGTAGTAGAACAGATCTGTTCTGTACCAGGTTAGGTTAAGCTATTAATTAACAGTATTCGTGCCAATGACTACAACATCATCGTTGCATGTTCATTCTTATATGCATTCATGTATATCGTTATGATGTTAGTAATCGATGTATCTTATGGCATTATCGATCCACGTATCCGTTAGGAAGGGGACAACTAAGATGGATGACAAGAAATATGAATTTTTGCCAGATGATTTTGAGTTTATCGGTGATAAACAGAATATCAACATTGATGAAGTTGCTCCTGCAAGACCTGCTTGGAAAGACGTTGTTTACCGTTTTACTCAGAACAAAGGTGCAATCTTTGGTTTAGCTTGTATTATTATCATTGCTTTACTTGCTATCTTTGTACCAATGATTTCTCATTGGAAATATGATGCAATTGATACAAGTATTGCGAATATTCTTCCAAATGGTACTCATTTCTTTGGTACTGATAAATATGGCCGTGACTTGTTCGTAAGAACATGGCAGGGTACTCGTATTTCATTAATTATCGCATTAGTTGCAGTAGTTATTGATATCGTAGTTGGTATGACTTATGGTTTAATTTCTGGTTACTTTGGTGGTTTAATTGACTCTGTCCTTCAGAGAATTCAGGAAATCATCAACTCTATCCCAACACTAGTAGTATTAACTATTCTTTTAACAGTATTAAAGCCTTCTTTATATACCGTTATTCTTGCGTTAATCTTCACTGAATGGATTCCTATGTCTCGTATCACAAGAGCACAGGTATTAAAAATCAAGGAAGATGAATTCATTCTTGCTTCTAGAACATTAGGTGCAAGCAATATCTTTATCTTATTCAAGGAAATCTTACCAAACATCTTTGGTCAGTTAATCATCATGTCTATGATGACTATCCCAAATGCAATCTTCTATGAAGCATATCTAGCATTCGTTGGTTTAGGTTTAACTGTACCTCAGGCTTCACTTGGTACTTTGATCAACTCAGGTTTCGAAGTGTTCACAGTATATCCAACTCAGATGACTATCCCAGCTATTATCCTTGCAGTATTGATGTTAGGATTCAACTTATTAGGTGATGGTTTAAGAGATGCACTTGATCCTACTATGAAGGAGATGTAATTATGGCTGACAGAGAAAGAATTTTAAAAATCAGAGACTTAAATATCTCCTTTAAGATTGAAGGTAAGAAAGTGAATGCCATCCGTGGTGTTAACTTAGACCTTTATAAAGGAGAAACAATTGCGATTGTAGGTGAATCTGGTTCGGGTAAATCAGTTACTACAAAAGCTATCATGGGTATCTTAGCTAAGAATGGTAGTATTGAAAGTGGTTCAATCGACTATACTTGGCATGATTCAGATACTGATGAAAAACATACAGTAGATATCACTAAGATGACAGAAAAGGAAATCCAGAAGGAAATCCGTGGTCGTAAGATTGCGATGGTCTTCCAGGATCCAATGACTTCTCTAGACCCAACAATGACAATTGGTAAACAGATCATGGAACCAATGATGTATCATTATGGAACATCTAAAGAAGAAGCATATAAAAAGGCTGTAGAACTTCTTGAAGAAGTAGGAATCACAAATGCAGAAAAACGTATGAAGAACTACCCTCACCAGTTATCTGGTGGTATGAGACAGCGTGTTGTTATCGCAATCGCTTTATCATGTGATCCATATGTATTAATCTGTGACGAACCTACAACAGCCCTAGATGTAACTATCCAGGCTAAGATCCTTGAATTAATTCAGGACTTACAGAAGAAAAAAGGTATTTCAGTTATTTATATCACACATGACTTAGGTGTAGTTGCTAAGGTAGCTGACTTCGTAAACGTTATGTATGCAGGTAAGATTGTAGAAACAGGTTCTATCGAAGATATCTTCTACAGACCTTTACATCCATATACTTGGGGTCTTTTATCAGCAATGCCTGATTTAAATACTGATGATCCAGAATTATATACAATTCCTGGTTCACCACCAAACGTTACAAAAGAAATCAAAGGTGATGCATTCGCACCACGTAATAAATATGCATTAAATATCGATAAGAGAATTGAACCACCTATGTTCAAAGTAGAAGGTTCTACAACTCATAAGGTAGCCAGCTGGTTAATGCATCCAAATGCGCCAAGGGTAGAAATGCCTGAAGCATTAAGAAAGAGAATCGATAACATGATGAAAGAAGGTGTACCAAGTAATGGACAAGAATAGTCAGACTCCAATTCTTGAAGTCAAGAATTTAAAACAGTATTTCTATCCAACTAGAAAGTTTACTGTAAAAGCCGTTGATGGTATTTCATTCAAAATCATGCCAGGTGAAACATATGGTTTAGTAGGTGAATCTGGTTCAGGTAAATCTACTACTGGTCGTGCCATTATTAGATTATATGATCCAACTGATGGTCAGATCATCTTCGAAGGTGAAGATATCACTGGTAAGATGTCTAAGAAAGCTCTTAAGACATTACGTACTAAGATGGCTATGATTTTCCAGGATCCAATGGCTTGTTTAAACCCTCGTAAGAAGGTTATTGATATTATTGCTCAGGGTCTTGATATTCATCATGATTATAAAGATGAAAAAGAAAGAGAAGAAAAGGTTTATAAGATTCTTGAGATGGTAGGTCTATCAAAAGAACATGCGAACCGTTTCCCACACCAGTTCTCTGGTGGTCAAAGACAGCGTATTGGTATCGCAAGAGCCTTAATTATGAACCCTGATCTAATCATTGCTGATGAAGCAATCTCAGCCCTAGATGTATCTATTCAGGCACAGGTTGTAAACCTAATGAAGAAGATGCAGAAAGAAACAGGTGCTGCTTACTTATTCATCGCTCATGACTTATCAATGGTTAAATACATCTCTGATAGAATTGGTGTATTACATTTAGGTCACTTAGTAGAAACAGGAACTGCAGATGAAATCTTTAGTAATCCTCTCCATCCATATACAAGATCATTATTATCTGCCATCCCTCATTCTAACCCAAGAGTAGAGAAGGTAAGAAAATCATTCTCTTATGATTATGAAACAAGTGGTCTTGATTATGCGGCTGGTACTCAGCATCAGATTACTGAAACACACTTTGTATTAGGTACTGATGAAGATGTTGTACAGTTCAAGAAAGACGCAGCAAACTTCAAATTATAACTTCAAAAGACTATGACACTTATGTGTGATAGTCTTTTTTATACTCAAAAATGTTGAGGTACTACACTTATTCGCTGTAAAAAGTGTAGTTGTATCACATTTATTCGTTGTAAAAAGTGTAGAGGTAACACATTTTATCGTTGTAAAAAGTGTAGTGATAACACATTTTTTCGCTGTAAAAAATGTAAAAAGGTTATATAAAGGAATAATAAGGCAGGTGTCTCTATGTGTCGATATGCAATAGAAGAATTATTCAAATGGAAAGAAAAGCCTATTCGTAAGCCAATGATTATACATGGTGCAAGACATGTAGGTAAAACATGGCTGATGAAAGAGTTTGGTAAGAAAGCTTATACTCATACTGTTTATATTAATTTTGAAGATAATGTAACTATGGAGATTTGTTTTCGTATGATTTAGATACAAAAACGTTTGATTACAGGTATGGAACTGTATAGTGGTAAAAAAATTGATCCTGACAACACACTTCTTATATTTGATGAATTACAGGAAGTACCTAGAGCCTTAACTTCTTAAAAATATTTCAATGAAAATGCACCTGAATAGTATATTGTATGCGCCTGTTCATTCATGGGAATTGATTTACATCAAGGGACATCATTTCCAGTAGGTAAAGTAGATCTTATGAACCTCTATCCACTTAGCTATAAGGAATTCTTATTAGCAACTAAACAAATTGATGCTTTGAAGGACTATTATTTTGTAGGTGGTATGCCAGAAGCTGTACAACATTTTGTGAGTCATCATAGTTATGATGAAGTACGCAATATACACAAGAGAATTTTATTAGATTATGAACATGATTTTACACGTCCAAAAATAAGTAAAGTATGGAATAGTATTCCAATACAGATTTCTAATAATACATATGAAGGGAAACGTGGTAAAGGTTTTGATGTGGCTGTTAAGTGGTTAGCTGATTGTGGATTGATATACATAGTGAATCGTGTGAGACAGGTAAAAGCACCCTTGAAAATACATGAGGATTTCAATACATTTCAATTATATCTATTAGATATAGGATTATTAGGATGTATAGCAAAACTTGATGAGCATACACTAAGTAAACAATATATATGTCAGTAGCTTATAGCAACAGAACATGTGAGTATATATTGTACAGATGATACTGATTTCTTGATAGAGAAAGAAGAGGGCATTATTCCTATAAGTGCGCAAAAGACACTATAAAGGAATGGAACTTATCCTGGATCTATAAATAAAAGCATCGATCAACTCGTGAACGGTGCTTACGTAATTAAATATCCAGTTTTATATGAATTTCAGTGATGTTTTGTTTGCCATATACAATACGTAGGATATAAATTATTTTTTCTCTCATATCAGGAAGATAGTACATAATATAATTTCCAATCAGTTTCTTTCGGAGATTTTCTACTTGTAAAAATTCATTGTCTACTGGAGAACCACTTTCAGGAAAAGCTCTTGTTTCGTCAATATTATCCTTTAACTTGTCTACGAAATCAGATGCTGCCTGTGGAGTTGAAGTTCAACTGCTATATACGAGACAATTCCATCTAAATCAGATTCTGCTCTTTTGGTCAGTCGATATCCAAATTTAGATGCCATACTTGCTCCTTATATTAGAAATTGCAGTGTCTCCTTCTACTGTGTTTCCAGATTTCACATCTTTCAAACCATCCAATATTGTTGTTGCTTCATCCATCTTTCTCATGGTTTTTTCATAATAATCAATGTCCATAACAACCAATCTGCCGTATCCATTCTTGGTTACGAATACAGGACCGTTTTCTTCTGCACAGCGACGTTCTACTTCAGCTGTATTTTTCAAATCATGCATTGGAATAATCTTCATACAATCAGCTCCTTTCTTGTGGCTATATTATAATCTATATTTAGCCACGGTGTAAGTGACTGTGAATTATTACGATTAAAAAAATGACACAACCAGACGAATTTTTCCCTTGATCTGCTTTGTAGGTCAGTAAAAAAATGCAGTCTTGTATGGTATCGGCATCATACCATTTATTTTCCAGCATCATACGAGCCAGTTTTTGTCGGTGTAACAACCGCTTGATACGGTCATATCAGTAACGGTAGTAGAGAAAAGCGACCAATGCACAAACACCAGTCGTTATCAGAACCGTAATGGAATTGTAGGCAGTCCAAGTAATTCCGACATGGAGCAGGTTAAAGTCTGTCCAGTCTGTGACAAGGAGCTGTCGCAGATTCAGTAGCAGGAACACCGCAACAAACAGGAGCAACAGCCAGCCGATACAGAAATAATAGACCAGCGATTTATCACTGGCACGAATCCTGTTACCTTTAGATTCTATCCATACTTTCATTAAAACTCCTTTCTTCGGGTATAAGAAAAGCAGTCAATCTTATAGACTAACTGCTCGCATAAATAATAAAATCATTATGTTTAATTTAAGAAAAGTGTTGCTATAGGTTATCTTATTCAGCTAATATATCATAACGATATTGTTGTCGGTATCATTAAACTCACTTCTGTCATCATCTCGTTGACAGCGCCTAACGATTTGCCATCATCAGTAAGATATCTCTTCTCTATAGGAAATACGCAAATGATGCAAAGAAGTATGGATTGAAGAGGCATTAGAAGAAGGTATCAAGATTGGTGAACCAGATAGTATTGAGGACTATTTTGGAAAATTCAAATTGAGAATCCCTAAGACTCTTATCTAGAAATGACGGCTTACTTTTAAAATAGAAGACAATGACATAAGCATTTACACAGAAACTGTCTAAAGGCAATGTCCGGAGTTCACATTCCGGCTCTTTTGCTTGAGTAAATCTAAAGTATATTTTAAAATGGTACCCATAAGGAGGACAACAACCTGACAGTTGTGATACCCACCTTGTGGGTATCTTTTTTTCATTTCGTTGTTGAAATTATGCTATGCCAAAAAGGTTCACTAATGAAGAAATTGAGTTACTTTCTAAATCGCCCTATGTCAAAGACATAAAACAAGACAGACTTACATTAACACATGAATTCAGATGCATCCTATATGATGAATGGATCAAGCAGCCATCTACCTTTCAGATAAGAGAAACACTTAAATCATTCGGCTTTGACTGTTCGATGTTAGGGAAAATTATAATAAATAACATCATCATTAACTTTAAGCGCTATGGTCGTCCTACTAACGGAAAGAATAAAGTATTTGGACAGAGCCTATATTCAGTTGAATTATATGATAATTCATTTCTGATTGACTCCAGAGTATTCGTTAAATCAAGAAAAGGAATTAATTTTAGTTCTGATTTCATCGATAAAGCCTTCAAGGAATATCCTTCTGTGTCCATTGAATCCCTGCTTGAATCTTATGGTCTTGATCCCAATAAAGTCGGATATCATAGAATATATGAATTAAAAAGAAAACTTGAAGATGGAGAAAAACCTAAAGAAAAGATAAGTGCTGATGCAGTAGAGAAATACTCTGGTCATCCATATATCAAGAGATGCACTGCAACCCATTTCACACTCAAAAAGCAGTTCTATGATGAAGCTATAATATTCATTAGTTATTCCATCGATGAAATTCTTGGCATATTTGAGATTGATGGTTCTGATCTTCCTATCAGAGTGCGAAATAAAATAAAGAAACAGCTCATATCCTGGAATGGCGATTCTGATAATATGATGATTGAGTGTGATCAGGAGTTCAGATGCCGCATTCAGCACAACAGGATGAGAGCACTAGAAAAACTGTCAATGATGCATTTTGAAAGGATCAGGAAAATTCTTCCTTCCCTTTCCCCTGAACAGAAGAAGGCATTATGCATATGGATCAGAGACCTTCCACACGACAGGTATGACTATTCCATCCGTTCCATACTAAAGAGAGTTGGCATATCCAAATCTTCCTATTATTCAATACTCTCAGATGATAATTACGGCATGAAGGAAAGACAGGATGAGATTGATTTTGAATACATAAAAAAGGTCATGGATTATAAGGGATTCAGAAAAGGAACACGCACCATCTATATGATGCTTCCTGATATATGTGGTGTTCATTTTGGAAGAAACAAGATTCTCAGACTGATGAGAAAATACAACTGCATATGCGCCATCCGCAGGGAGCGTACTGAATTGAAAACGAACAGAGAAAACTTAAAAAGCAACAGGAAGCCAAACCTTCTTAAGAGAAGGTTCCGTCTGGCAAGACCGGGTGAGATACTGCTTACAGATGTGAGCTATCTGAAATACGGGCTGAATAGAACTGAATACCTGTCATGTGTAAAGGATGCAGTAAGCGGGCGAGTTGTGAGTCATATCACTTCTTCAGGCAATGATCTTAATCTAGCTATGGATACAGTAGATACTCTTGACCCTGCTGAAGACGCTATTTTCCATTCTGATCAGGGTTCCCTCTATTTAAATGACTTTTTCCAGAACAGAATCAAGGAACTGGGATACAGCCAGTCCATGTCACGCAGGGGTAACTGCTGGGATAATGCGAGCCAGGAATCCTTCTTTGGACATATGAAGGATGAATGCGACCTGTCAGGCTGTTCCACTCCGGAAGGAGTGAAGAAAATGATTGATGATTATGTATACTACTACAATAATGAGCGTCCTCAGTGGACACGTAATAAGATGACACCAACTGAATATGAAGACTATCTTAATTCATTATCTGATAATGAATATTCAGATTATCTTCAAAACGAGCAGGAAAAATATGATAAAATGATGAAAAAAGCGAGAGAAAAGGCGCTCAAGCGTGCGGTTGAGCTTGGCGCTCTAACAGAGGAGGATATGGAATTATATGGCTCAGGAAAGAAAGAAGAACAGGCAGCAGCAGACAGAAGCGCAGAGACTTGCGCATAGAGATGCAGTTATTGAACATTCAGATAATAAGTTCGTTGCAGAGCTTACAAAAAATATGGATGCATTCATCTATACAAAGGACTTCTATGTTGCACTTTATAAGCAGCTTGAAAGCGGAATGACATCAATCGAGGCTTATGAATCATTAGGTTTCGATACTAAGAAGCTTGGAAAGAACTGTGCTCAGTCTGCAGCCAAGCGCGCAAGACAGAAAGCGAAGAACGGGGAGTTTGAACCAAAGGCTGAGAACTATGATGGAAGCATCCCTATTGAGGAGATGCCTGAAATGAGCCTTGAAGAGAAGGTTGCATACCAGGAGGCTCGTATCAGATATCTTGAGGATTACGTAGAATTTCAAAAAAAATGCCTTCCATACTGGAGGAGATATACTCATCCTACAGCGACAAGAAGTAAAGGAGGACAAGCTCTTCATGGCTTATGACTACATAAGCAGAGGAAAGGCAAAAGAGAATGGTTATACCAACACCAGAGTCTTCAAGATGTTTGGTGTAAGCAGTACGGGCTATTATAATTATGTGTCACGCAGGGAGGATAGAGACGGTAAGCAGGCAGCTAAAGAAATGGATGAAAGCCATGTGATTCAGTGCTTCAAGAAGATCATTAAAACACTTGGATTCGTTCCTGGAAAGCGAACCTTCCGCCGACATATGTTCAGAAGGTTCAATTACAACATCAGCGTATCAAGAGCTTCAGGCATCATGAAAAAGATGCAGATTACTGCACAGCTTCCCAAAAAGGATGCATACAAGGGACAGGCAACCCACCATCATGAGTGCATGGCAAAGCCTAATCTCGTTAACCGCAATTTCAAGCTGGGAGTAAGACAGGTCATCCTTACCGATATCACTTATATACATTACGGCTATAGCCGTACTCCAGCCTATATGTGTGCATTCAAGGATGCCTATACAACTGAAATACTAGGTCATTATGTATCAGGCAGAATGGATGTATCTCTTGTTCAGAAGGCATTCAATAATATGATGGAGAATCATAAGGACGAGTTCCCTAAGAATCTGGAAGTATACTGCCACAGTGACCAGGGTTCACAGTATCTCTCAACATCGTTCAAACAGCTTCTTAATGAGAATGATTTCATCCAGTCAATGTCCAGAAGAGGAAACAGTCAGGACAACGCCCCTATGGAATCATTCTTTGGGCGCATGAAGACAGAGGTCATTGACATCATCGCAAGATGTGGGGATATAGATACTGTAAGAAGACTCATCGATGGCTATATCAATATGCATAATAATGAAAGATATCAGGATACCCTTGCAGCACTATCTCCAAGTGAATTCTATACATACAAGGTGACAGGTCAGTATCCATTAGACAACTATTATGGGGTGAAGGCATCAGAGCTTATGCCTCTTGATAAGATCATTGAAGCTAAGCTTGAAATGCAGGAAAAGAGGAAGCAACTCCGTAAAGAACGTCAGAAGATCAATGAGCAGCAGTCCAGATTATTAAGGAATGCAGGCGATATCATCATGCGTGATATGAAGAAGATGAAAGACGAAAACAGGAAATGGGTAAAACAGCAGGAACTTGTAGAGAATCAGTTGAAGAAGATCTCGGAAATCATTGAGAAGATTAGTAAGGCTTTAAATTTCTATTTTCATGAAGCAACAGCCGAGGTCAAAAAACTGCTTAAGGATCCATTGAACTGGAAGAACTATCCAGAACTGGACTATTATAAGGATCTTGATGCATTATACTAATTAGACAAATCATAAATAAAATATCGGGAAAAGTCCATAAAATCAGGACTTCTTTTCGTCGTGGAGATAGAGAGATAGAGGGCGCGAAAAAAAAGAGCATCACCTTACGGTGATGCTCATTTGGCAAGGACTGTCAACATTCTGTCCTTGACTTTTGAACCAGTTTATTTAGTCGCTTGCTTTTTTAGATATTTCATAGATGTTTCATAAATGATTAGTAGGATGAAATAAAGGAGAAGTGTGAAACAAAAATCAATCAAAACGTATAAAAAAAGACAAACTTAAAAATAAGTTTGAATAATTTAGAAAAAATAGAATAATTGAATATTGTGGTTTAGTTAATTTAGAAACGTCAAAACCTGA
>ENA-OQHA01000439-OQHA01000439.1-human-gut-metagenome-genome-assembly--contig:-NODE-439-length-20961-cov-4.245656_pt1 | contig 20961 bp, 17 predicted proteins | sample MGYA00242558_ERZ504707 | MGnify/ENA primary metagenome ERZ504707 (study PRJEB26092, sample SAMD00036197) | human gut metagenome | host: Homo sapiens | study: EMG produced TPA metagenomics assembly of...
CGGAATTTCGTTTAAGAATGTGCCGAAAGGAAAATATATGCTTACAGCTGAAACGCATCCTGAAACTGGAACCAAAGACAATGACGCTCCCGCCAAAGGAGAAATCAGACTGGTTTTCTACGACAAAAAGGAAGTAATGGTGAAATAACATATAACCCTAGCCTATTTCCCTAACTCTACAGGTGTATGGACTCCCCACCACTATGAAGAAATCACAACTTCCCGTGCGGAGCCTTTATCCTTCAGCTGAAAACTTCCGTTTCGTTGGAAATAGAAGAAAGCCTGATAATCTCTCTGGGATACACCTCTCTAACCTTGACCCTTACTCGGGCGTCCGGGAAACCGTTTTCGACGGAAACATGCTGAATCTCGGAAAGAAGCGCCCATTTTTTCATTCACTCTCGATCGGGATAGGCTGGCGGTTTTAAAACTGGTCGGATTAACGTCCGGCCCAGTTTTTATTCTATTCATAGCTTCCTGGCAATCCTCACGTTTGCCAAAGGCTGTCAGTCGCAGGAATCCTTCTCCGCTTGGTCCAAATCCACTCCCGGAGTTCCTACCACATTGACTTCGTGAAGCAACATTTCAAAGAAACTCCATGAATCCAGTCCTTCGGGTGCCTTTACCCAGATATAAGGCGCATTCACTCCTCCATAAAGTGTAAATCCAGCAGACAGCAGTCCTTCACGCATCAGACGGGCATTCTCCATATAATAGGATATGGTTTCCTTAATCTCAGCTTGCCCTTCGGCGGTATAGATGGCCTCTGCCCCTCGCTGGGTGATATAGCTGGTACCATTGAACTTCGTACACTGCCGGCGGTTCCACAAATGATTCAAAGCTACTTGCTCGCCCGAAGCCGTCATGGCTTTCACTTCTTCCGGCACTACGGTATAACCGCAACGCACTCCAGTAAAACCGGCTGTCTTGGAGAAGCTACGGAATTCTACGGCACACGAACGAGCTCCCTCTATTTCATAAATAGAATGTGGCACATCACTCTCACAAATGTAAGCCTCATAAGCCGCATCATATAATATCAGTGCCTTATGTGCCAGTGCATAGTCCACCCACTTCTGCAATTCGGCTTTGGTCAGCGTCGTTCCCGTAGGATTATTAGGGTAGCACAAGTAAATCATGTCTACCGATCTTGGGGAAGAGACGGGATAAAATGGTTTTCTGCCGTACAAGGCAGATAAGTCAGACGATTCCATTGTCCGTTCGCCTGCAATTCTCCAGCTCTCCCGGCCATGACGTTACTGTCAATATACACCGGATACACGGGGTCTGTTACCGCAACTTTATTGCCTGTGCCTAAAATATCTCCAAAATTACCGGTGTCACTTTTAGCTCCGTCACTCACAAAAATTTCTGTCGGACGCAATTCTACTCCACGCGAGCGGTAATCATGTTCCAGAATAGCCTGAATCAAGAAATCATATCCTTGTTCAGGACCGTATCCATGGAAAGTTCCGGCATCGGCCAGTTCGTCTACCGCACGGTGCATAGCCTTGATAGAAGCCGGCGGAAGCGGACGAGTCACGTCGCCAATTCCTAATCGGATAAGTGCAGCTTCCGGATGAGCCGATTTAAAGGCATTCACTTTTTTAGCAATGCTCGAAAACAGATAGTTTCCGGGCAACTTGATGAAATTATCGTTTACTTGTATCATATATCTTGTCTTACTCTTTTAATTCGATTGTTCCGTCAAATACTTTCACTGCGGGCCCTATCATATACAAATGCTGCCCCTCTCCTGCCCAGTCGATGGTCAGGTCACCTCCATCCATACAGATTGTTGCATGGGAGCCGCATTGTCCGGAAAAGGCTGCTGCCACAGCGGTAGCACATGCTCCCGTACCACAAGCTTGTGTGATACCGGATCCTCTTTCCCATACCCGCATGCGTATGTTTTCTTTGTCCAATACTTGAGCGAACTCTACGTTTACCCGATCCGGGAAAAGTGGATGACGTTCAAGCACTGGTCCTACTTCAGCAAGAGCTACCTCCTCCATTTTATCTACAAAAATAACCAGATGAGGGTTCCCCATTGACACGGCCACTCCTTTCTGGAAGGGATAAGCATCGCCCAAATCCACCCAGTGAATATCGGCAGGAATTCCCATATCCACCCGAACAGACTCTACCTTTCCCTCCTTCACCTGCAAATGCAGTTCCTTGATACCGGAAAGCGTATCCAGCAAAATATCCGTCTTCGTAGTCAGTCCATATTCATACAAATACTTCCCGATACAGCGACTGGCATTTCCGCACATCTTGGCCTCAGAACCGTCCGCGTTAAAAATACGCATGCTGAAATCAGCCTTGTCCGAATCGCCAATCAGCACCAGTCCGTCACTGCCTATCCCCGTATGAGGACGACTCCAGGCTATGGACTTTTCTTCCAGATTAGTCAGCGGGTATTTCATCGTATTCACATAGATGTAATCATTACCCAGACCATGCATTTTTGTAAATTCTATTTTCATATCTGATAATCAGTTTAGTTTTTGTATCCCTCCTCATGTACATCGGTTACCGCACGTCCGCTCGGCTCATTGATATGCTGGAAAGCTTTATCCCAAGCCAGTGCCTCAGCTGTAGAACAAGCCACACTCGGTACACTGGGAACACTCTTAGCCGCACTTTCACTCGGGAAATGCTCCTCAAAGATAGAGCGGTAGTAGTACTCTTCCTTGTTACGGGGAGGATTCACCGGGAAACGTTCAGCCGCATGCACCATCTGTTCGTCGGATACCTCTTTTGCCGTGAATTCCTTCAGCGTATCAATCCAGCTGTATCCCACACCGTCACTGAACTGTTCCTTCTGACGCCATGCCACGCTTTCAGGCAACAAGTCGGCAAAAGCTTCGCGTACGATTTTCTTTTCGATGGTTTTTCCGGGACACATCTTGCTTCCGGGTTCAACCGCATGGCCACATCCAAGAATTCCTTGTCAAGGAACGGCACACGTCCTTCTACTCCCCAGGCAGCCAATGATTTATTGGCCCGCAAACAATCGTACAAATAAAGTTTGGACAATTTACGCACAGTTTCTTCATGGAAAGCCCGTGCATCGGGGGCCTTGTGGAAGTACAGATAACCACCAAAAATTTCATCTGCTCCTTCTCCGCTAAGCACCATCTTGATACCCATACTCTTGATGACACGAGCCAGCAAGTACATAGGTGTAGAAGCTCGAACTGTCGTTACATCGTAAGTCTCAATGTAATAAATCACATCGCGAAGTGCGTCGAGACCTTCCTGAATGGTGTAGTGAATTTCATGGTGCACGGTACCGATGAAATCAGCCACTTCACGTGCCTTGGCCAAATCGGGGCTCCCTCCAGACCAATAGCAAAGGAATGAAGCTGAGGCCACCATGCCGCCATCTTTCCATCCGTTTCCACACGACGGGCTGCATAACGCTTGGCAATGGCAGAAATGACTGAGCTGTCCAAACCTCCTGAAAGCAATACACCGTAGTACATCACTCATCAGTTGCTCACGTACAGCTTTTTCCAAGCCTTCCCGCAAAGCGCTAACCGATGCCGGTGCATCAGCTACTGCCTCATACTGAGTCCAGTCGCGAACGTACCAGCGGGTCATCTTCCGTCCTTGCTATAATAACAATGTCCGGGTAAAAAGGGTTCATAGCGTTCACAAAAACCTTCCAACGCTTTCAGTTCGCTGGCACAATAGACTTTGCCATCGCTGTCATAACCAATATAAAGTGGAATCACCCCGATAGGGTCGCGAGCGATGAGAAACTCATCTTTTTCTGAATCGTACAGCGCGAATGCAAAAATACCATTCAGCTTTTCCAGAAAATGTATTCCGTATTCTTGATAAAGTGCCAAGATTACTTCACAGTCACTTCCTGTCTGGAAATCATATTTTCCGGCATACTCCTTACGAATCTCACGGTGATTGTAGATTTCGCCGTTCACGGCCAGTACCACTTTCTTATCGGGTGAGTACAATGCTGTCCGCCACTCTGCGGGTCTACTATCGACAAACGTTCATGCGCTAAGATAGCCAATCCTCCACAATAAATTCCACTCCAGTCGGGACCACGATGACGAATCTTTCGAGCCATGGCCAATGCTTTTTCACGCAACTCTGGAGTCTGTTTTCTGATATTTAAAATAGCTGCAATGCCACACATAATCGTAAAGTTGTATTTATATTTTGTATGTAATCAATTATTTTCGGCTTAAATATGCATCAATGTCGGCTGCGGCCTTCCGACCGCCTGCAATGCACTTCACAACCAGACTGGCTCCGGTAGCTGCATCACCGGCCACAAAGACATTCGCCGGGAATTCTGGTTGTACCGGACGAAGGAATCCCATCGCCAGCAATACCAAATCGGCTTTCAGGACTTCTTTCTTCCCAGTCGGCTTCATCACCGGACGTTCTCCTTCGGCTCCCGGAGTCCATTCTACTTCTTCCACTTCTACACCGCACACTTTCCCGTCTTCTTCCAGGAAGCGGTTGGAAGTCAGACTCCACCGACGTATACAGCCTTCTTCGTGACTGCTACTGGTTTTGAGAACCACCGGCCACTGTGCCACGGAGTATTCGGATTATAACCTACAGGAGGCTTCGGCATAATTTCAATCTGCGTTACACTGAGTGCTCCTTGACGGTTACTTGTTCCGATACAGTCACTACCCGTATCTCCACCTCCAATTACCAGCACATGCTTGCCTTTTGCCGTGATACGTTCCTCCTCTGGAATACGCTGTCCGGCCAGCACGCGGTTCTGCTGTGCCAGCATCTCCATGGCAAAATGAATACCTTTCAGTTCACGCCCGGGGATATTCAAATCGCGTGCCTGCGGCGTACCCGTACAAATGCAGTATGCATCAAATCCTTCGGGAAGGTTTGTCACGTCAATATCGGCATTGACCTTGAAGTGATTCCTTCTGCTTCCATCACTGCCACACGGCGGTCGATTACCGACTTGCTGAGTTTAAAATTCGGAATACCAAATCGCAACAAGCCTCCCACGTATTCCAGTTTTTCGAACACCGTCACCGCATATCCTCTGCGGTTCAACTGATTGGCGGCAGCCAGTCCTGCAGGTCCGGAACCGATGACAGCCACAGATTTTCCGTTTCGTTCATATTGACGAGGCTGTACGTACCTTCACGAAAAGCAGCTTCAATGATGGCGGCTTCATCTTCACGAATGGTTACCGGTGCATCCATACTCAACTTCAACACACAACTCTTTTCACACAATGCCGGACATATACGGCCGGTGAACTCCGGAAAATCATTGGTTCCGGTAAGTATCTCATAAGCTTCTTTCCATTTTCCCTTGTACATGGCATCCTGGAATTCCGGAGGACGATTCCCCAACGGACATGCCCAATGGCAGAAAGGTACCCCACAGTCCATACACCGCGATGCCTGGAGCTTTCGCTCGCTTGTGTTCAACGTCTGTTCCACTTCACTGAAGTCCATGATACGGTCGTGTACCGGACGGTATCCAGCCTCTTGTCTGGGAACGGTCAGAAATGCTTTTGGATTTCCCATATATCTAGTTTTTTACTGTTCAACAATTAATCAATAATCACGCTGTACTTCGGCTATCTTCTGCTGCAGTTTGCGCATCTGCTCTTCAGCCAGCACTTTCTTGTATTCAATCGGAGTTACCTGAATGAATTCTTCCACATAACGGCTCCAGTTATCCAACATCGTACGTGCCAGTTGAGAACCGGTGTACAGATAATGCTGACGAACCAGTTCATGCAGTTCCTTGCGGGCTGTAGCATCTTCCAACAGAGAAAGCTCTACCATTCCATGTTACAGAAGTAATCGAAGTTACGGTCTTTATCCCATACGTAAGCAACTCCCCCACTCATACCTGCAGCAAAGTTACGTCCGGTCTTACCCAGTACGACTACTCGTCCGCCTGTCATGTACTCACAGCAATGGTCGCCTACTCCTTCTACTACCGTAATGGCACCGGAGTTACGTACGGCAAAACGCTCACCTACACATCCATTGATATACACCTCTCCACTCGTGGCACCATACAACAATGTATTACCAGCGATTACGTTGTTTTCGGCCAGGAAATTGCTTCTTACCGGAGGCTGTACCGAAATATGTCCTCCGCTCAAGCCCTTGCCCAGGTAATCATTCGCTTCACCTTCCAGCTTGAAGCTGACCCCATGTGGAAGGAAAGCACCGAAACTCTGTCCGGCTGAACCTTTAAACTTCACCTGGATGGTCTGTGCGGGCAATCCAGCCTGTCCATACTTGGCAGCTACGGCTCCAGAAAGCATGGCTCCTACCGAACGGTCGGTATTGGATATGGCATATTCCAACGATACCTCCTTACGGTTTTCCAGTGCTTCGCGTGCAGCAGCCAGCATGCTGACATCCTTCACGTGCTCTATCTCATGACGCTGTTCCGTTACATTATGTAAGGCTGCACCGTTATCGACTTTATGCAACAATTTACTGAAATCGAGCAATGAAGCCTTTTCATGAGTTGTCGGACGTATTTCAATCAAATCCGTACGTCCTACAATGTCTTCCAGACGGGAGAATCCCATCTCTGCCAGGTATTCACGTACCTCCTGTGCCAGGAAACGGAAGAAGTTGACCACATAACGATAATGTCCGCGGAAATGTGCCCGCAACTGCGGATCCTGTGTAGCCACACCTACCGGACACGTATTGGCATGACATTTACGCATCATGACACATCCCAAAACAATCAATACAGAAGTTCCGAATCCAAACTCTTCTGTTCCCAGCAAAGCCATGCTGATGATGTCACGTCCAGTCTTCAACTGTCCGTCAGTCTGCAAACGTACCTGACCACGGAGTCCGTTGAGTACCAGTGTCTGCTGTGTCTCGCTCAGACCGATTTCCGGAGAAATACCGGCATAGCGCATGGAAGAGGCCGGAGAAGCTCCTGTTCCACCTTCTGCTCCTGAAATGACAATCAAATCAGCCTTTGCTTTTGCCACACCGGCTGCAATGGTACCAATACCACTTTCAGCTACCAGTTTCACACTGATTTTGGCTTTCGGATTCACGTTCTTCAAATCGAATATCAGCTGAGCCAAGTCTTCGATTGAATAAATATCGTGATGAGGGGGAGGCGAAATCAACGAAATGCCCGGAATAGAATGACGCGTCTTGGCAATGACTTCATTCACCTTGAATCCCGGAAGCTGTCCACCTTCACCCGGTTTAGCACCCTGCGCTACCTTAATCTGAATTTCTTCAGCATTCACCAAGTATTCAGTGGTTACACCGAAACGTCCGGAAGCTACCTGTTTGGTCTTACTGCACAAGGAAATGCCATCGTAGGTTTCATGGAAACGGTCGGAATCCTCTCCTCCTTCACCCGTATTACTGCGGGCGTTCAGCTTGTTCATGGCCAGTGCCATGGCTTCATGCGCCTCTTTACTGATAGAACCAAAAGACATGGCGCCCGTTACAAAATGCTTTACAATTTCCTCTACCGGCTCTACATCTTCCAATGGAATCGGATTACGGTGGAAAGAGAAGAAGTCACGCAAGAATATCGGACTTTCCTTTTCATCTACCCGACGCGTATATTCCTTGAACTTAGCATAACTTCCCAAACGAGTGGCCAACTGCAAAGCACTGATAGTTTCCGGATTCCAGGCATGCTTCTCGCCATCCTTACGGTAGGAGAACTGACCGATGTAAGGCAACAAATCGTCGACCTCTTTTGCAAAACCTGCATCATGGAACGCCTGGTAATCTTTGGCAATGCTTTCCAATCCGACACCTCCAATGGATGAAGAAGGAGTACCGAAGTAAGTAGAAAGCACTTCACTGCCCAAACCAACGGCTTCAAAAATCTTTGCTCCACGGTAAGAACGTATCGTACTGATACCCATCTTACTCATTACTTTATAGAGTCCCTTGCAAACGGCTTTTATGTAGTTCTTTTCGGCGGTTTCATAATTCAACTGCACATCGCCTTTCTTCACCATGTCATCCAGAATGGCAAATACCATATACGGATTGATGGCGCTCGCTCCATATCCCAGCAACAAGGCAGCGTGCATCACTTCCCGAATTTCTCCACTTTCTACCACCAATGCGGTCTGTACTCTCTTTTGTACAGAAATCAGGTGATGGTGTACGGCACTTACAGCCAGCAAAGAAGGAATGGCTGCATGTGCTGCATCAATCTCACGATCGGAAAGAATGATGTAGTTCACACCTTCGTCCACTGCCGCCTCGGCTTTCTTGCACAACTCATTCAATGCCTCACGCAGACCTTCCGCTCCTCTTGCTGCATCGAACAGCATCGGCAACTTCACGGTATTGAACCCTTTATAACGAATGTTGCACAATATATCAAGCTGCGTATTGTTCAGAATCGGATGTGGCAGACGCACCATCTTACAATGCGATTCACTCGGCAACAAGATGTTGGTTCCTACAGCTCCGATATATTCCGTCAGCGACATCACCAGTTCCTCACGTATCGGGTCGATTGGCGGATTGGTCACCTGAGCAAACTGTTGACGGAAATAATTGAACAATATCTGCGGCTTGTCGGACAACACAGCCAGAGGAGTATCGTTACCCATAGAAGCTGTGGGTTCGGCCCCATTCATACACATTGGAGTAAGTGTACGTTCTATGTCTTCGCGAGTAAATCCGAATGCACGCAGGCGACGTTCATAATCAGGTACAGAATTGGAAATCTTACGGCCACTGCGTAATGTATCCAGTTCAATACGGTTGGTAGAAAGCCACTGACGATAAGGCTTGGAAGCCGCCAACTGGCTCTTCAGTTCGCCATCGTAGTAAATACGTCCTTCCTGGGTATCTACCAACAATATCTTGCCTGGCTGAAGACGGCCTTTTTCCTTAATGGCTTCAGGTTCAAAATTAATGACTCCAGCTTCGCTGGCTACCACCATCATATCATTTTTGGTAATCAGGTAACGTGCCGGACGCAAACCGTTACGGTCGAGCATACCACCTGCATAACGTCCGTCGCTGAACAACAAGGCAGCCGGTCCGTCCCAAGGTTCCATCAAAATGGAATGGTACTCATAAAACGCCTTCAGCTCCTCACTAATCGGATTCTTGTCATTGAATGACTCTGGCACAAGCATAGCCATGGCATGCGGCAGGCTCAATCCTGACATCACGAAAAACTCCAACACATTATCGAGTGAGGCACTGTCGCTCATTCCCGGCTGTATGATCGGACCTATTTTCTTCACGTCACCTAATAAAGGAGTGGAAAGTACACTTTCACGCGCCTCCATCCATCCTCTGTTTCCACGAATGGTATTGATTTCTCCATTATGGGCTAACAAGCGGAAAGGCTGTGCCAAACTCCAGGTCGGAAATGTATTCGTACTAAAACGAGAATGTACGATGGCCAGTCCGCTGGTAAAGTAAGGCTGGGTAAGGTCCTGAAAATATTCACGCACCTGTACCGAAGACAGCATACCTTTATATATAATATTTTTACTGGACAAGGAAACAATGTAAAAGTCCTTATGATGTACACGGCGTTCAATCTTTTTACGTACAATATATAAGGTACGTTCAAAGTTTTCCAGGTCGGTTGCCCCGGTAATGAACACCTGCTTAATGTCTGGTTCAGTCTCCAACGCACTTTTCCCTAAGATAGAAGAATTCACGGGCACGGAACGCAAGTGCATCAATGACAATCCTTCACGCTCTACCTCCTCAATCAGGATGCTCAGAATGGACTCCTGTTCCTTCGCGTCTTTCGGAAGAAAAACCAATCCCGTACCATATTTCCCCTTTTCAGGCACCGGAATTCCTTGTAACAATATAAACTCATGTGGAATCTGCAGCATAATACCTGCACCGTCACCCGTCTTGTTGTCAGCGCCTTCTGCGCCACGATGTTTCATATTTTCCAAGACTTTCAAGGCTGCATCCACCAATTCATGTGATTTATTACCATGAATATCTACAATCATACCTACTCCACAAGCATCGTGCTCGTACTCCGGTTGATAAAGCCCGGAAGATGTCTGATGACATTCTGTTACTTCCTGCTCTTCTTTTCTCATAAATTTTCCTGCTAACCTCATTTTATCTTTCATTATTAATACCCAAAACAGAGTTTACATTCTATTTGTCCACAAAAATAATAATATCACTTCCAATATGACACTTTTGTAGGATTTTTCATTACAATATTTTCATCTACACAAACCGAAGCTTTCATTTTCTTTATATAGCAAGTAGAAAAGTTTCAGAATAAAACAGAATAAATACATTTTGATTACATTTATCACAAAAAGACAGAAACAATGTATTTTTTCAGGCACAGCACATACCTCTTTTAATAATTGTCTGTTATTTTGTAAACGAAAATCATAATATGGCTTGAAAACAAAATACAGATGGAAACATTAAAACATGAATGCGGAGTCGCTCTTATCCGACTCCTGAAACCACTGGAATATTATCAGGAAAAATATGGTACATGGATGTATGGCTTGAACAAGCTTTATCTGCTGATGGAAAAGCAGCACAACAGAGGACAAGAAGCTGCAGGATTAGCCTGCGTAAAACTGCAAGCCAACCCTGGTGAGGAATACATGTTCCGTGAAAGAGGACTCGGAGCGGGAGCCATTACAGAAATCTTCAACAACGTTCATCAACAATACAAAGATTTAACGGAAGAACAGTTGCACGATGCTGAATTTGCAAAGAAGTGCCTGCCCTTTGCCGGAGAACTTTACATGGGACACCTGCGTTATTCGACCACTGGAAAAAGTGGTATCTCGTATGTTCATCCATTTCTCCGCCGCAACAACTGGCGTGCCAAGAACCTGGCATTGTGCGGTAACTTCAATCTGACCAATGTAGACGAAATTTTGCCAATATTACTGAAGCCGGACAACATCCCCGTAAATACGCAGATACCTATATCATGCTGGAGCAGGTAGGCCACCGGCTGGACAGAGAAGTGGAGCGCCTTTACAACCAGTGCAAAGAAGAAGGCTTGAAGGGAATGGACATCACGCATGCCATTGAAGAGCGGATTGACTTGACAAACGTACTGAAAACATCTTCCCCATCCTGGGATGGAGGTTACGTCATCTGCGGAATGACAGGAAGCGGTGAAACCTTTGCCGTACGCGACCCATGGGGTATTCGCCCGGCATTCTGGTATCAGGACGATGAAATCATGGTATTAGCGTCGGAACGCCCTGTCATTCAGACGGTATTGAATATCCCTGCTGAAAGCATCCATGAACTGATGCCTGGACAAGCTGTATTGGTCAATAAGAAAGGTCAGCTCAGACTGGCACAAATCAACAAACCCAGGAAATTAAAACCCTGCTCTTTCGAACGCATCTACTTCAGCCGGGGAAGTGACGTGGATATCTACCGTGAACGTAAAAAATTAGGAGAAAAACTGATTGAACCAATTCTCTCTGCAGTCAATCATGACATAGCCCATTCTGTATTCTCATTTATTCCCAATACAGCCGAAGTGGCTTTCTATGGAATGCTGGAAGGACTGGACAATTATCTGAACCAACTTAAAATCAAGCAAATCGAGGCCTTGGGTCACATGCCCAGCCATGAAGAACTGAAACAGATTCTTTCTCAACGCATCCGAAGCGAGAAGGTAGCCATCAAGGATATTAAGTTGCGTACCTTTATTGCAGAAGGAAATACCCGTAACGACCTGGCAGCCCACGTATATGATATTACCTACGGAAGCCTCGTGCCACAGGAAGACAACCTGGTAATCATCGACGACAGCATCGTACGAGGAACGACTTTGAAGCAAAGTATCATCAGCATTCTCGACCGTCTGCAACCCAAAAAGATTGTCATCGTATCCTCTTCCCCACAAGTCCGCTATCCGGATTACTATGGCATCGACATGGCCAGCATGGAGCAATTCATCGCTTTCAAGGCTGCCATCGCTCTGCTGGAAGAACGCGACATGCAGCACGTCATTGAATACGCCTATAGAAAGTCAAAAGAACAGCTGAACCTGCCTAAAGAAAAAATGCGCAACTACGTAAAGGAAATTTATGCTCCTTTCAGCGATGAAGAAATATCAGAAAAGATTGCTGCCTTACTGACTCCTGCCACTACGCGGGCAAAAGTACAGATTGTTTACCAAACGTTGGAAGGACTGCATGAGGCATGTCCGGCCCATCCGGGAGACTGGTATTTTAGTGGAGACTATCCTACCCCGGGAGGAACACGCCAGGTGAACCAGGCATTCATCGACTGGGTGGAAAAGAATTATCAATTCTAATTTTCCCTCCCCAAAAACAAACAGAAGTCAAAGTTTCCAGTACTCCCGAAGAAGTACTGTAGTACTGCCTATGAAGTACTCCAGTACTTTCACGGGAGGACTGTAGTACTTCTTTGAAAGTACTGAGAATTGTGACTTTTCCTAATATAACCATACGTTTTTTCTTTTTATAAACTGGAACAGTAGACACATTGCATACAGTCATCCTAAAATAATAGACTATTAAGCAAAAGTTGTGCTGTTTTTACAGCTGAAAGTTCCGGACAATTCCCCTCTTTACAAATTATCAAATCGAGAATCTATACCTGAAAAGCAAACCAACAAATCCCCACCTTTGATGCACCAGAAGAGATTCAAAAAAACTTAATCAAAGAATGAATTTTTGTCATCTCCAGTTTGCAATATTATGAAGTATTCGTATATTTGCAGCCTAGAAACAGAATTCATGGAAGCATTTTACAGAACACATAATTATTTGGTGGAACATACCAACGCTCCTGTTCGCCGTGATCTCATGGATGAAATAGACTGGAATGATCGCTTGATTGGTATAAAAGGTACAAGAGGGGTAGGCAAAACCACATTTCTTTTACAATATGCAAAAGAAAAGTTCGGAACGGACCGTTCATGCTTGTTCGTAAACATGAATAATTTCTACTTTTCACAATACAGTTTAGTAGACTTTGCCGGGGAATTTGTTAAAAGAGGGGGAAAAGTTCTGCTTATTGACCAAGTTTTCAAGCTTCCAGACTGGAGTCACGATTTGCGCACATGCTACGAACGTTATCCGCAACTGAAAATTGTATTTACCGGTTCTTCTGTAATGCGTCTGAAAGATGAGAATCCCGAACTGAACGGGATTGTCAAATCGTATAACCTGAGAGGATTTTCTTTCCGTGAATTTCTGAACTTACAGACAGGAAACCATTTTTCAGCTTATACGTTGGATGAGATTCTGCACAATCACGAGCATATTGTGAAAACAATCTTACCACACATCAACCCGCTCAATTATTTTCAGGATTATATTCATCATGGCTTCTATCCTTTTTTCCTTGAAAAAAGAAATTTCTCGGAGAATCTGCTGAAGACCATGAACATGATGATTGAGGTGGACATTCTGCTGATTAAACAAATCGAACTGAAATATCTGTCCAAAATCAAAAAATTATTATATTTGCTAGCGGTAGATGGTCCTGTGGCTCCTAATGTCAGTCAATTGGCTAATGAAATTCAGACATCACGTGCCACAGTCATGAACTACATAAAATACCTGGCAGATGCACGACTCATCAACATGGTTTATCCGAAAGGGGAAAGCTTTCCCAAAAAACCGGCTAAAATCATGATGCACAACACAAACCTGATGTATAGCATCTATCCGGTAAAGGTGGAGGAACAAGATGTGCTGGAAACCTTCTTTGTCAATACCTTGTGGAAAGACCACAAAATCAACAAAGGAGATAAAGGTACCTCTTTCCTTGTAGACAATACGCTGCATTTCCGGATTTGTGCAGAAGGAAGCAAATATAAAAGCAATCCGAACATATACTATGCCATGCATAAAATGGAAATAGGACACGGCGACCAGATACCTTTATGGTTATTTGGATTTTTATATTGACAATAACGATTTTATTACTTCATATTTAATTAGTAATTGTATGACTAAACAAAAAAAATTCATCACTTGTGATGGTAACCAGGCTGCAGCACATATTTCATATATGTTCTCAGAAGTTGCAGCTATCTATCCTATCACCGTCATCTACAATGGCTGAATATGTAGACGAATGGGCTGCCGCAGGTCGTAAAAACATCTTCGGCGAAACTGTTTTGGTTCAGGAAATGCAATCTGAAGGTGGTGCTGCCGGTGCAGTACACGGATCTCTTCAGGCTGGTGCATTGACAACTACTTATACTGCTTCTCAGGGTCTTCTGTTGATGATTCCTAACATGTACAAAATTGCAGGTGAGTTCTTGCCATGCGTATTCCACGTTTCTGCACGTACACTGGCTTCTCACGCATTGTGTATCTTCGGTGACCACCAGGACGTAATGTCTTGCCGTCAGACTGGTTTCGCTATGCTTTGTGAAGGTTCTGTACAGGAAGTTATGGATTTGGCTGGTGTAGCTCACTTGTCAACAATCAAGTCTCGTGTTCCGTTCTTGAACTTCTTCGACGGTTTCCGTACATCACACGAAATCCAGAAGATTGAAATGCTGGAAAACGAAGACCTCGCTCCGCTGGTAGACCAGAAAGCTTTGGCTGAATTCCGTGAACGTGCACTCAGTCCTAACAAACCGGTTGCTCGCGGTATGGCTGAAAACCCGGATCACTTCTTCCAGCACAGAGAATCTTGCAATCCGTTCTATGAAGCAGTTCCTGCTATCGTAGAAGAATATATGAACGAAATCAACAAGATTACAGGACGTCACTACGGCTTGTTCAACTACTATGGTGCTGAAGATGCTGAACGCGTAATCATCGCTATGGGTTCTGTAACTGAAGCTGCTCGTGAAGCTATCGACCACTTGGTAGCAAACGGCGAAAAAGTTGGTTTGGTTTCTGTACACTTGTATCGTCCGTTCTCTGCTAAACATTTCTTGGCAGCTGTACCTAAGACTGCAAAACGCATCGCAGTTCTTGACCGTACAAAAGAACCGGGTGCAAACGGCGAACCTTTGTATCTTGACGTAAAAGACTGCTTCTACGGACAGGAAAATGCTCCTCTTATCGTAGGCGGACGTTATGGTCTGGGTTCTAAGGATACTACTCCTGCTCAGATTCTTTCTGTATACGAAAACTTGGCATTGCCGACTCCTAAGAACCACTTCACTATCGGTATCGTAGATGACGTTACCTTCACTTCTCTTCCTCAGAAAGAAGAAATCGCTTTGGGTGGCGAAGGTATGTTCGAAGCTAAATTCTACGGTCTGGGTGCTGACGGTACTGTAGGTGCTAACAAGAACTCTGTAAAAATCATCGGTGACAACACCAACAAATACTGCCAGGCTTACTTCTCATACGACTCTAAGAAATCTGGTGGTTTCACTTGCTCTCACTTGCGTTTCGGTGATCATCCTATCCGCTCTACTTACTTGGTAACTACTCCTAACTTCGTAGCTTGCCACGTACAGGCTTACCTGCACATGTATGATGTAACTCGCGGTCTGCGTAAGAACGGTACATTCTTGCTGAACACTATCTGGGAAGGCGAAGAACTGGCTAAGAACCTGCCGAACAAAGTGAAGAAATACTTCGCAGAAAACAACATCACTGTTTACTATATCAATGCAACTAAGATTGCTCAGGAAATTGGTTTGGGTAACCGTACTAACACTATCCTGCAGTCTGCATTCTTCCGCATCACTGGCGTAATTCCAGTTGACCTGGCTGTAGAACAGATGAAGAAATTCATCGTGAAGTCTTACGGTAAGAAGGGTGAAGACGTGGTTAACAAGAACTACGCTGCCGTTGACCGTGGTGGTGAATACAAACAATTGACTGTTGACCCGGCATGGGCTAACCTGGAAGTTGAAGCTGCTGCTGCAAACAACGATCCGGCATTCATCAACGAAGTTGTTCGTCCTATCAACGCTCAGGATGGTGACTTGCTACCAGTATCTGCATTCAAGGGTATCGAAGACGGTACATGGCATCAGGGTACAGCTAAATACGAAAAACGTGGTGTAGCTGCATTCGTTCCGGAATGGAATCCTGAAACTTGTATCCAGTGTAACAAGTGTGCATACGTTTGTCCTCACGCTGCTATCCGTCCGTTCGTACTGGATGCTGAAGAACAAGCTGGTGCTAACTTCCCGACGCTGAAAGCTGTAGGTAAACAGTTCGACGGCATGACATTCCGTGTACAGGTAGACGTTATGGACTGCTTGGGTTGCGGTAACTGTGCTGACGTTTGTCCGGGCAACCCGAAGAAGGGTGGCAAGGCTTTGACTATGAAGCCGCTTGAAACTCAGTTGGCTGAAGCTGCTAACTGGACTTACTGCGCTGACAACGTGAAGTCTAAACAGCACTTGGTAGACATCAAGGCTAACGTGAAGAACTCTCAGTTCGCTCAGCCGTTGTTCGAGTTCTCTGGAGCTTGCTCTGGTTGTGGTGAAACTCCGTATGTGAAACTGATTTCTCAGTTGTTCGGTGACCGTGAAATGGTTGCTAACGCTACCGGATGTTCTTCTATCTACTCTGGTTCAGTTCCTTCAACTCCTTACACAACTAACGAAAAAGGTCAGGGTCCTGCTTGGGCTAACTCATTGTTCGAAGACTTCTGCGAATTCGGTTTGGGTATGGAATTGGCTAACAAGAAACTGCGTAACCGTCTGGAAGAAGCTATGAAAGCTGCTATCGCTGCAGAAGGTACTCCAGCAGAATACAAAGAAGCATTCCAGGAATGGATCGACGGCCGCAACGATGCTGATAAGAGCAAAGCTGCTGCTGAAAAGATCATCCCGATGGTAGAAGCTGCAAAAGATAAATGCTCTTATTGCGCTACTATCGCTGAATTCAAGGACTATCTGATCAAACGTTCACAATGGATTATCGGTGGTGACGGTGCTTCATACGATATCGGTTACGGAGGTTTGGATCACGTTATCGCTTCTGGCGAAGATGTAAACATCCTGGTATTGGATACTGAAGTTTACTCTAACACTGGTGGTCAGTCATCTAAGGCTACTCCTCTGGGTGCTATCGCTAAGTTCGCTGCTTCAGGTAAGAGAGTACGTAAGAAAGACTTGGGTATGATTGCTACTACTTACGGTTACGTTTACGTAGCTCAGATTGCAATGGGTGCTGACCAGGCTCAGACTTTGAAAGCTATCCGCGAAGCTGAAGCATATCCTGGACCATCATTGGTTATCGCATACGCTCCATGTATCAACCATGGTTTGAAAGCTGGTATGGGTAAATCTCAGGCTGAAGAAGCTAAGGCTGTAGAATGTGGTTACTGGCACTTGTGGCGCTTCAACCCGGCTCTGGAAGAAGAAGGTAAGAATCCGTTCTCACTCGACTCTAAAGAACCGAACTGGGAAGGCTTCCAGGATTATCTGAAGGGTGAAGTTCGTTTCGCATCTGTAATGAAACAATACCCGACAGAAGCTGCTGACTTGTTCGCTGCTTGTGAAGACATGGCTAAGAAACGTTATGCTTCTTACAAGCGTATGGCTGCAATGGACTGGAGCGACGAAAAAGCTGAATAATTTATTTTAGCATATAATCAACGAAAAACGGCTGCCTGCAAAGGTGGCCGTTTTTTTGATTACAAGCTTTTTCTTATGTTTGCATTGAATTATCAATAACGAAAAGCTTTATGAAATACTTAATTGTTTCCGACATACACGGATGCCTTCGTGCATTAGAAAAAGTCCTGCAGTTTTACCAGGCACATCACTTTGATATGCTCATTATTTTAGGAGATATATTGAATTATGGGCCACGCAACGGACTTCCTGAGGGACTTAATCCCAAAGGTATTGCAGAGAAATTAAATGAAATGGCAGGAGATATCGTAGCAATACGAGGAAATTGTGATTCTGAAGTAGACCAAATGCTACTGAACTTCCCTATTTTATCAGATTACACATTAATCGTAGATAATGGCAAGAAGTTATTCCTCACCCACGGCACATCTACAATGAAGAAAAAACGTCCGCAAAATGGATATGATGCCTTTTTCTACGGACATACCCATTTATGGAAACTGGAAAGAACGGCAAACGGCATCATCTGTAACACGGGTTCCATTACCTTCCCTAAAGGAGGAAACCCTCCCACATTTGCCGGTTATGAAAATGGGAAATCACTATATACCATCTAAATGGCGAAATACTGAAAGAACTTCCACTATAAGAATGGAAAAGACATTAAAAAGGCTGCCAACCTATCGTAACCCATAACAGACAATACATACATTACGATTCGGAAGGCAGCCACTCCCCATCTTATTGAATTATAGCAATAGACAAGATTTATTACAATTCAGAGAAAGGTTTAGCTTTTCCTCCCAAAGGGAAAGAGATTCCCAAGAAACCATTCACTGATTTAGAATTACCTCCAAAGAACATATAGTCAGTTCCTACAAACAACGGACCCAACTTCACCGCAAGACCAATTGACTTACCACTTGCCTGAATCGGAGAGTAACTAATAGCTGCATTCAACCAGTTCTTCGGACGGAATGTAGCCAAGAATGTCAATTCATTCAATGTTTTAGGTTCAGCAAAACGAGCGGTGTACATAGCACCTACACTCAGTTTATTATTCAACAATCCATATTCTCCAGCCAATAACAGTGTAGAATACAAACGGGTTTTTGTTTTTACCTTTTCAGGTGAACCTTCTTCAAAATCAAAACGTTCGAACGACAAGAAATCACCGCCAATATAACGATCATAATTCTCTGAATTAATGGTCACTTCATCTCCTCCACTCACCGTAGCTACAGTTGTTTCGCTTTCCTTCCATTTCAGGAAACCTAAATCGAGAATAGAAGCTGATACGGTCAGGTTATCCCATACTTTATAACTTGCTCCTAAATCAATACCAAAACCTGAACCTGCAATACCTAAGTCGCCTGCATCCAAGTCAAAATCATCAATCATTCCATCATTATCAAAAGTCATGCCCCCACCTTTCAGTGTAGTAATTACGTTACCATTCGCCGAATAATCGTAATGTGATCCATACCAATCAGAAGGAGAAAGTTCGCCACGAGATTCATAATTTGCATATTGAGGATTCGGAACATCCAAATTCAAATCAAACTGATTGATGTTCATTTCTGCACGGGCCAAACCTAACAAGACCTTCACGCGTCCACCTACCGTCAATTTTTCTGTAATACGGCGAGAGTATCCCAAACCTATTTCAGCGTATGCCTTCATGTTCAGTGTCTGATTTGACAAGCTATAGCTTTGATTGGTTCCTGCCACATCCTCCAATGCAAAACCATTCATCGTACGCATCATAGAGAACATGTCCTTTGCCAATGCCGCACCGAAATCAGCACGCAAGCCTACATTTACACTCCAGAAGCCTTTACCTCTATACCAGCCAAAAGAAAGAATGTCTGTGTTCAAGTTTACATTCAAACGGTTATCAGCCTTTAAACGGTCAAACAACTTGTCATTTGAATATAAGTCACTTCCAGAATCCATAAGGTCAATAATGTCACTTGTTCCCAACACATTAGAAGAAGCAGACATGTTAAATGAGCCAATAATCGGCATATTAAAATATCCTTTGGTAGGCTGCAAACCCGGATTCAATTGTAAACGGGCACTTGTTCCCTCCATAAAATAAGAAGAACGTAAATACTGAGCTTGTGCCGCTCCCCCCAACATCATCATGCCCCCCAAAAGAAGCAAACCTTTATATCCCAATTTTCCCATAATGAATTTTATTTAGTAAATTTTAATGCAAAAATAAAATTATCTATAATAAAGAAGAAACCAAGAAGTATCCTCCATCAACTAAATCTTTCTTATTTAACACCAAACCATCATTTTGCTACTATGTGGTCAAAAAACATTTTATTACAATTGGCAAAAACGCTCCATCATTCTTTACGATACTTTTTAGAAACCCGAAGCTCATCCACATTGTTAAACGGAGGATACATCACGCACTGACACCCCTGTACCATCAGCAAATAATTCATATTGATAATATATGACTGATGAATTTGTACAAAAGCAGCATCATAAGCACACAAATTCTCAGCCCTGGTATTTCGCTTCAAAGGGATAAAGGAACCATTTACCAAAGCTACCTCCCAGATTTTACGGTCGGAAACATAACGGAAATACCCTATATCAGACACGCGCAATACACGCAAATCGCCTACCGGAGTAACTACCATAAATGATTTCTCAGCCCCATGCCCTGTGTCTGCCAGAAAACTGGTTGAGTTCTTCATATTGCCTTCACCACGTAAACGTCCCAACACAACCGAAAGCTCTTCTGAATCAACAGGTTTCAACAGGAAATCAAAGGCATAACTACGCAAGGCATCTATCAGATACTTGTTGTATGCGGTATAAAAAACAATATGCATATCCCAATTTTGCTGTTCATGCACTTTTATGGCCAAATCCATTCCTAACATATCCGGAAGTTCTACATCCAGAAATAACAAATCCGGACGTTCTTTTTCAAGCAAACGGATTCCGGCCTTTCCATTATAGGCTATTCCCTCTACAGAGATCCATGGATATTTCTTCAGCTCAAAGCAAAGATTATCAATGGCAGTTTCCTCGTCATCTATAATGACTGCTCTTATTTTATCATTCATGTTTTTCTAGTTTTTCTTTAGTTGATATGAATAATTCAAAGGAATCACAAAGCGTACCTCACACCCCATTTCTTTTTCTTCCCCGACTAATACATTATTAATTTTCATTTGAATAGGGCGTGAATTATATGTGTTTAGCAATTGAATGGTCTGTGTAATAACTTTCATTCCAGTGCCAGTTCCATGGTTTACACTTACCTTACGATAACCTCCACCATTATCAGACACCACAATTTCAACCTGATTATCAAGCAGCAGACGTATCTGTATGCGCAACAATCGTTTTCCTTCTTTTAATCTCAGTCCATGCTTTATAGCATTCTCTACAGGAATCTGCAGCAACATGATGGAACTT